>ENA-OFCD01000112-OFCD01000112.1-metagenomes-genome-assembly--contig:-NODE-112-length-53099-cov-22.298733_pt1 | contig 53099 bp, 47 predicted proteins | sample MGYA00153392_OFCD01 | MGnify analysis MGYA00153392 | reverse complement strand
ATCGGTTCGCTGTCGTGGTGATTTTCCGAAATGGTGGAATATTCCGAAATGGTGGAACATAATGTGATGGTCAAGAAGGAATAAATTGTTTTGCCCCCGTTTTTACCCTTTGTTTTAACCATGGCTCACCTACCTCGATCGATGTCTCCGAAGGAACGCCGCGATGCGAAGAATGCTCGGATTTTGATTGGGCGGGAGGATCAGCAGGATTTGTTTACCCGATCGCTTTTGCAGCCGGGGCACCGGGAGGCGAAGTTAATTTTTAGTATTTCGGGGCAGGGTGGGGTAGGGAAGACGACGCTGCTGAAGGAGTTTCGGCGGATTGCGGAGGGGCACGGGGATGTGGTGGCTTATGTGGATGAGGAACGCTTGATGCGGGAGACGCAGGAGGTTTTGACGCCGCTGTTTTTGGAGGGGGTAGGGAAGGTTGCGATCGATAAGACGTTGGTGTTGCTGTTAGATACCTATGAGGTGACGGGGACGTTTTTGGATGAGTGGGTGCGATTGTTGCTGGAGGAGCAGTTTGGTGAACTTTCTGCTGTCCAGATCTATGTCCGGACCAATATTTTATTTTCATAAAATCTTTATTAATCAGAAGCTATTATAATGATTTTCTAAATTATTATTCCTGTCATTATTTTCAATACACGATGGAGTAGTTCTTGTACACAAAATTAGTTGTTAGTTAAACTTATTTAGTTTTATAGGTTAATTTTTATGATTCAATCTAAATATGGCTTGGTGACTGTGGTGACATTTTTGGGGTTGATTTGCCAATCGATTTCTGTGGCTCCTGCTGCAAACTCTGCAATGATTGCTTGCTATCAAGTTAAGAGTCCAACAGGGTGGACAAATATTCGTGATTTTAAAACTCGAAAGATTGTTGGGAAACTTCAAAATGGAATGTCTTTTATGAGTTTAGGACATATGAGTGATGAAATTTCAGATGACAAAAGTACCTATATAGATATTTATGGTGTTGGGAAAGGTCGTCTCATGGTTGAAAAAAAGGCGGCACGATACATTAGCACAGGAGATAATAAAACTTGTTCAGCTGTGTATAAGAAAATAAAAAGTAGAGCGGATTATATAAACCTAAGATCTACTCCTAATGGATCAATTATTGGACGAGTTAAGAATCAAAATACAATTTTATATTTAGAAAAATCAAAAGATAGTGAATGGATTCGCGTTATTACTATCCAAGGAGAAATTGGTTGGATAAGTAGTTTTCGCTTGGAAGAGATATCCGACTAATCGATGGTAGTTGAATTGCAAAACTCGTCCCTTACTACCTCGTAAACGAACAAGCGGAAAAGAGTCCTGGGTTACATGATTCCTGTTCCGGAAGGCTTTATCAACGTGCTTCTGAAGCATCTACAGAAATGGTTAAAATGGCCATTCGGGATTTGGATGATTATTTGATACTGTTTCCCGATCGGTTGCAGGTGCGGGAGGTACGCGATCGCTTGTCTTCGTTGATTTAGGGAGGAGGGGCGATCGGTTATAATGAAGTTCAGTTGAGTTTGTGGGAAGAATGCCAACCGTTTTACGATCGGGTCCATATCGTTTCTATTTTTATAGCCATGAACCAAATGAGCCTTCCCATATCCACATCGATCGAGACAAGCTGTCGGCTAAATATTGGCTTAACCCGGTTAGCTTGGCTTCAAACATAGGGTTCAGTGAAAAGGAGCTACAAAAGATTCGGGAAATTATCGAAGAAAACCAATTAATGTTTGTGGAGGTATGGAATGACTATTTTGGCAGTACAAGCGGATGAACGCATTAAAGAAGTCGAATTCACGGGTACGGCCATTGTTGTAGATCTGATAGATGGGCGATCGATCGCAGTGCCGCTAACCTGGTATCCACGATTATTGAATGCAACCCCGGAACAACGATCGCAGTGGGAAATTTGCGGAGGTGGATATGGCTTACATTGGGAGTCGATCGATGAAGACTTGAGTATAGAGGGAATGCTGCGTGGTGCGCCTGCGCCCAGAAGTCAGTTCTAAATATCCGATGGTCTCCGACTGACCGTAAGGTCATCGATTGGCAAAACAACTTCAATCTCGCATGGATTGTATGGTCGATCGTCTGAAGCATCTAGAGATTCGATGGTCTCCGACCGACCAAAGGTCATCGAAATAGCGATTCGAGATTTGGATGATTATTTGATGTTGTTTCTCGATCGGTTGCAGGCGCGGGAGGTCTGCGATCGTTTGTCTGCGTTGGTTTAGGGAGGAGGGCGATTCTCCCAAGGAGAGGCTTCGCCAACGTTTGTCTGGGGAGGGGCGATCGGTTAAAATTTCCGATAAATGTCTCGTCGATGGCGACAATCTAAAACCAGAACGATCAAATTGTCATCTTCGATTTCATAACGAACTCGATAATCTCCAATCCGAATCCGATATTCATTTTCGCTTCCCTTTAGCTTAACGACTCCATCAGGACTAGGGTTTTCAGCTAACGCTAAAATTCGATCGGTGATGCGTGTCCTTAGATCTTTCTGTAGCGCGTCAAGCTCTTTTTGAACAGGCTTCGGGATGATGACGTTGTAAGTCAGTGTTTGGCTAGCAATATAGTCCTGGATCGTCATGTAATCGCCTTGCTGATACGCTTGACGAGAGGCTAGAACAGCCGCAGCAACGATCGGATCACTCTCCATATCGTCCTCAGATTGAAAAAGATCCGCTCAAACGAGTCAGATTAGTAAAACGTGCTGACGGGTATTATGTCCAATTTTGTGTTCAGGCGGATCGTCTAGAAGTGCTTCCCAGTAAGAGTAAGACGATCGGTTTGGACGTGGGACTGAAAGAGTTTTACACGGATTCAAACGGTGATTCTATCCCTAATCCTCGTTTTCTGCGTAAGGGCGAAGACCAGTTAAAACGGTCCCAGCGCTTAGTAAGTCGGAAAGTGAAAGGGTCTTTAAATCGTCGTAAAGCCAGAGTGATTTTAGGTAAGCAACACCTCAAAGTAAGTAGACAGCGTAAAGACCATGGGTTAGGTGTCGCATACGCTCTTAATTTAAGTCCGGTCTATGAACTAAGAATTCCCGCGTCTTCAGTGCGGAGAATGTCAAACTTATGGTGGCTTACAGACCGACAAGTTTTTATTACAGGACCCATTACACCAGACATCCTTCATCGATCGCCTTCCACCGCTCAAAAATCTGATCGCGCTTATCTTCAGGCACCACGTACTTATAGACCCGAAGTCCACCCCGACATCCATTCACCAAATTCCGATCGCGAGACACACAGATTAACCGCACATCCAACTTGGCCAAAATAGATTGAATCATCGTCATTGGAGCCATCCGATCGGTCAGATTGAGATTGAATAACGTCCGCGCATCCTGACGGTGGGCGAGCAATGTGGCCCACAGCCGTTGAACATCATCATCGGTGACGCGAGTTCGGCGTTCGGCATCTAGGAGTCCTGGCAATCCAATTGCCCGCAGCATCTCCACCTGAGCCGTTAAGAGTTTTATATCCTGAAGGGCGACTTGACCGTCTCCTCGATCGATGTGGGATTTCAACATTGCGCGATCGCGGAGTTGTACAAAGAGGGGATCATGGGTTAAATAATAGTGGAGCTGCAACTGTGCATACCAGCCTTGCTCATCTTTTAAAAGTAAGTCTGACGTCACATTCACAGAATAGCGAGATTTCAGTTCATTTTTTCGTTGGCTACAGCGTTGGTCATAGTAATCACGCTGATCATCTCGGAAAATGATTTCACTCGCTTCTGCGATCGCTTCTGCTTCTGCAAGTTGGTTATCTTGTCGAACTTGAGCCAGCGTCCGATAAACATCTTCTACAGCAAGTTCTGCGTGATGCAATCCAAGATACTCATAGCCATCGACAGTGCGATCGCCAACTGTTAACGCATGCAAGTCTTCAACGCTGTAGTGAGGATTACCTAAAATCATTGCAGCGTCCTCGGTCACGATGGTTAATCGGTGGCCTTCGCGTTGTAATCCCAGTCGTATTTCCCGCCGATAGCGGATGAGAGACAGGTTTACCCGTGCTGACAACTTGGACCAAGTGCGCAAGGCCACTGGATCACTCCCGCGATCGAGATCAAAATCAACCTGCTGCAAGAGCATGATGTTGTACTTCACGGATTTGGTTGTGGAGGCTGCAATCTCGCGGTAATAACAACTGCCATTCCCAATCTTACCTAAACCGTAGTGTGCCGCCCACAGATAACGGGGCACTCCCTCACGAACGCGAGATAACGCTTGGCGAGATTCTGCATCGGACGTGACGCCATTAAAGATGCCAAATACACCCGCAAAATAGCCTGTAATTTCAATGGAAACACCTGTTCCGATCGTTGGAGTCGCTAGAATAATATCGTAGTTTTTCACTACGGTATTGATGTCTTGTGCGATGCCATAGGCGGGATGGGATGGGTCCGTAACAGTTTCACTGTCAATGCGCAACACTCGCTTCTCAGGAAAGCGATCGCAGAAATACGTCTCCAGATTTCGCGAACTCCAGCGCCCCTTCACCTTCTGCGAATCCAGACACACATACACCGCACCCGCTTCCAAGACTTGCTCTAGTCGTAACAAAAGCGCCGCTGGGTTCTTGGTTTCATAGACATAAGTGGGAGCCGATCGATCCATAATCCATTCATTGACCAGCAGCCACGGCACAATAGGAACTTCAGCTAGCGCTAACACATAGTCGATGCTGATATCGGATAGATCAGCATCCTGAAGCACGATTAATCCGCCAGTCGAGAGGACCGTTCGGATCAATGACCTCAGCGTTTCCAAAATTCGGACGCGGCTATTGTAGCAAGTGGTGCTGTTAAGCGCGTGCCAAATCACCTGTTCGACTTCATCCAAAATAACGATCGCGCCTTCCCAATCGCAGACGTCAAACTTTGCTTGGGAATGCGGATGCAATGAGTCAATACATAGCCCAAACCCCTCTACGACTTGGACTTCTGGCCCTTTTTCCGTGACCCAAGGCAATCCCAAACTTTGACAAATCGATTTGCCAAGCTGAATTCGGTGCGTGATCACCAGCATTTTACGATTAGATTCCTGTGCTGTTGTTATCAACGATCGCAGTGCCGTTGTTTTTCCAGTTCCCTTCGCGCTTTTAATGCAAGCCAATCCTGAACGAGGATACGCAATATCTCCCAAGTACGGCTGATTGAGCTTTACCTGAGCGGGATGGGTCAACCGCCATGCCTGCCAAGCTTGCCACGACTCAAACGTGGGCGATGTTGAAACAATTGTATCAAAGGCCGCAATGTCAGATGCCACCACAAAGTCGTCCACGCCCTTCTCTGGTCCTGGCAAAGTCAAAATCTTCACCCGTCCACCGGCCCGAGTCAGCAATGTTCCCAGCTTCGTGATTGCAATTTCAATCTGCTGAACCACAATAGATCGCGTTTCGTAATCAAAGCAAATATAAACATCCCGTGGACTCTGCATAAATACAGCCAGCTCCGGAATCACCTGCTGCCCTTCGCTCCGATAGCCCCCAAAAATTCCTGGAAGCGCGATCGCAGCGTACCCCGACGACAACAAACATCCCGCCTTCTTTTCGCCTTCGGTCAACACAACCGGGACGGAGTTCATGCACACCCAGTGCCAAAATCCTTGGCGATAATCCTGTTTTGAAATCGCAATTCCGTACCGCGCAGAAACTTTTCCCCACACCGACGACGGCACATCCAGCAAAATTAACCGACTCGACCCTTTCCCTAAACTCGGACTAAGATACTTCGCCGCTTTCCCCTTCGTCGAATCCATAATCGGCGTCGCGGCATCCGGTTTGAACCGTCCCCATGACATTTGTTGCCACTGATTCAGCGGATCGACCCCACTCACCCACCAGCCACGCAAAGATCGTTTCTGGTTCGATCGCGTGACCGTCCAGTTCAACCGCTCAGCGATAGGGTACCGCATTTCCCGACGATGCTCATCCACTTCACAATCCACCAGCGTCAGCACATTTAAATGCACGATTTTCGGGTCCACGCCGCTGTCGAGCCATTCTTGTTCATGGTCGGACGCCACTCGTTTTCCCATCAGCGATCGTCCGAGTACAGACGATTTTGCAGGGGCCTTAGACGAAGACTTGGACGAACACACGGTGGTCGGATCCGACAGCGTTTGGGAAGAAAGTTGAGAATTCGCATCCAAAAATGCCCGTACGTTTGGCACGGATTCACAACGTCTGATACAATTCAGGGTCATAAGGACAAATATCCCAACCGTAAATTGGGATGACAAGGTTGAACAATGACCCCTTGAGCTAACTGTGGTAGGGAAGCGCGAGGGGTTTTTGCTTGGAAAAAATTGGATTGCACGTCAGTCCGTAACAACTGAGCGCCTAGACAGGACTAGTTTAAAGTCAGGACTGATTAAAGTCAGAGCTTGTTGAAGTCAGAGTCTTAGGGAACCTTCCGGGCTATGATACCCGCCTCACTATCGGTGGTAGTCGATCGGAGGTTGGCTTAAGTTAACACCCCACCCCTAGGATCTCAAGCCATCGATCGAGGATGATCCGTTGGCGTTATGGATAAATAATCCGCTGGTGTTGTGGTCAAAAATCGACGTGGGCGTTATGGAACCTGTCATCCTAAGGACCGTAGAATGGATTGCACAGATCCATAGGATCCAGAATTAGTTGTCAAGATCCACCGATCAGAAATCCACCAAAGTTACAGAGTGATCTATCAAAAAGCGACGCAAGCGTTATGGGTTAAAACCGGGTTGATGGTCTAAATACAGTGTATCGTTTCTATTTAGAAGACCCGCAACGCTATATCTAGCGTCTGAATTTGATTTTTCAGTAACTTAATTCCTCAGAACCTACCGCAATCGTGCCTGAAATCCCGCCTAGTCCCCACCCCATCCCTGTGAGTGCTCACCTGCTCCGGCTTTTACCTAGAGCTGGAGCCTCACTGCGCAACCGAGATCTGCGCGCTCCGTTGCTCCGACTTGATCCCGGCGGCAACTTCCTTGAAATGCGCCTCGAATCAGACGATCGCGAGGCGTCTGGGTTTGAATTTGGACTAGTGCGGCGTATGAGTTTGGAGGTGCTTTCTACCGAAGACCTTGAAGCACTGCGATCGGCGGTGGAACTCCTAGACTGGGGCGCTGCTACTGGATTAGGGGTGAGTCAAGGACTTATGGGACTCGAATCCCGCCGCTGGGAGCGCTGGCTGACGGGTCTGCTGACGTTTCTTAATCCTCGGCAGATGGCGCTGTTAATCTACCTGTATCGAATAGCCTACGCTACAGGTAGCGTCTCCGAAATCGAGTTTGGATCCGATGATCTGCTGACTCAGCTTGCCTATACCCGTACGAAGGACGGTGGATTTGCGTCTAAGCTCCGATCGCAGCTCCACCGGGATCTCGTTGCCTTGCACCGTACCGAACTGGTCTACCCGCACTCAGTCGCCTTAGGCAAGCTAGGGGACGGGCACGATCGCAACGTTGAGGTTCGATCGATTCTCAGCATTCTAGCGTTCGTTCCCGAACGGCGAGGCTCAGGATTTGACCTGTTCCATGCGGCGGATTTCACCTACGAAATGGCCGATCGCTACACCGTTCGGCTCAATTTATTTGATCCTCTTCATGCCCTAGGTCTCCCCGCCCAGCTTGACCTGTCCCAACGCCTCGGTGGCAATGCCAAAAATGACTACCGAATGCGTCTTCTAATCTATTTGGCGAGCCGCATCAGTTGGGGAGCGTTGTCCGACGGCCAGTACATGATCTTATCGAAACAGCTTTTATTTAAAAATCTGGATCTCCTGGGGACTAATGGTTCGCGAAACAATCAAATTTTTTGGCGAACGATAGAAGGTCTGAAACATGAAAAATGCCTAATTAACGCTCAAGAACTTCCTGGAAAGCAAAAAATGAACAGTATTCAATTTCAAATTAATTCAAAATTTTTTCAACGTTGACTAACCGTAGATTGACCGCAGAATAAAGGTAGATTGGCCGTAGAATGATGACTTAAATCTTGACTTAGTAACAACTTAATCCCCCCTGATTATGCGGATTGATCTGTCTCGACTGGCTTGGCCAAAACCCATAAAAACCTTAAGCGATCGGGCGGTCAAATTGCCGTTGCGCTGGGTGTTGATTGTGCCGTTTGTGGCGCAGTTGATGGGTGCGGTGGGATTGGTGGGCTATCTTTCGTTTCGCAACGGAGAGCGATCGGTCAATGATTTGGCGACCAAATTGATGGACGAAGTGGGGAACCGGGTCTCGGATAACCTCCAATCCTATATCCGTACGCCGCATGAACTGAATCAAACCAAACTAAATGCAATAGCACTCGGGACGCTCAGTCCGACCACCTCCACCGGATGGGAAAAGTTCTTGTGGCATCAGATTCAGAACTACCCGTCCATTAATATTACGTCGATCGCCCGCGCCAATGGGGACTATCGTGCGGCAGAAAAACTATCCTCCGGCATGACCCGTGTCAACTACTCGGGGGACGATACACAGCACATCTTCTTCTCCTATGACACCGACGAAAAAAGCAATCGAACCCGAAATGCGGATCGGGTTCCGAATGCCGATGTCCGTAAGCACGCTGGCTTTATCCAAGCTTCCACGGCAGAGGGATCCATCTGGACCGATCCCTATGTGTCATTCCTAGAGCCAACGCTAATCCTAAGTGAAATGCAACCGCTGCGGAATGCTGATGAAAAGCTAGAAGCGATCGTTATGGCATCGCTGCGATTAGACTATATTGGTCAGTATTTGAATAGTTTAAAAATTAGTAAAACGGGTCAAGTTTTCATCGTCGATCGCAACGGGAATCTGATCGCAACATCCACGACCGAACAACCATTCCGAGAAAAAGGCACCGCAAAAGAACGCCTCCCCGCTACCGATAGCCAAAACGAAACTACCCGATCGATCGCAGCGGCCATTAAGAATCGGTTTCCGACCCTAGGGAATGTCCTGACACCCGAGACCTTTCGGGCCGCCGACAGTCACAACAATCCACAGTTCGTTCGGGTTGCCCCATTTCGCGATTCCCAAGGTCTCGATTGGGTCGTGGCGATTGCCGTTCCGGAGTCGGATTTTATGGCGCAGATTTACGGCCATACGTGGAACACGGTTTTGCTGTGTTTTGGGGCATTGGGGGTGGCGATCGGAGTCGGCGCTTGGACTGCCGCCTGGGTGACGCGTCCCATTGGCAACCTGAACCGCGCAGCAAAAGCGATCGCAGGTGGCGACTGGAGCCAAACCTTGACGACGGATCAAGACCAACAGATGCGTCAAGATCAACGTCGTCGAGATGAAGTGGGCGAACTGGCAACGTCGTTTAGCAGTATGGCTGCGCAACTTCAAAGCTCATTTCGGCGGCTTGAATTTGTGAACCAAATCCTCGAATCTCGCGTCACCGATCGCACCAAACAATTGTCCGATGCATTAGTTGACTTGCAGAACACTCAGCAAGAACTCGTACAGTCCGAAAAAATGGCGGCTTTAGGACAACTGGTTGCGGGAGTGGCCCATGAAATTAACACGCCCATTGGAGCCATTCGTGCGGCTAGCGGCAACACGGTCCAGGCCATTGATGCTTCCCTATCTCAGCTTCCCGAACTCATCCAACTGCTGAACGCAACCGAGCAATCGCACTTCTTCAATCTCGTCGATCGCATTCTCCATAGCGTGCCCCTAAGCACCACCAAAGAAAAACGATCTGCAAAACGATCGCTCATTCCGGGTCTAGAACAGCAGCAGATTCCAGACGCTCGGCAGGTGGCTGATACGCTAGTGGACATGGGTCTGTCCGATCGCCTAGACGACTTTTACCCTTTGCTTCAGCACCCGCGATCGAGTTTTATTCTCGCGGTGGCCCATAACATCGCTCGCCTCAAAGGCAATAGCCAAACGATTCAAATGGCCGTCGATCGGGTGGCCAAAATTGTCTTTGCCCTAAAAAGCTATGCCCGTCATGACCATAGCGGCTCCCGCGTCCTAACCCAAATCACCGATGGACTTGATACGGTCCTCGTTATGTATCAGAACCAGATCAAACAGGGACTAGAGGTACAGCAGTACTACGAGGTTGTCCCGGCCATTTGGTGCTATCCGGACGAGCTTAACCAAGTCTGGAATAACCTCGTCCACAACGCGATTCAAGCCATGGGAAATCAGGGCACGCTTACCCTGCGCCTGCGCCAACACTCAGATAGCTTGCAAGTGGAGGTTGAAGATACCGGAAGCGGGATTCCGCCTGAAGTCTTACCCAGGATCTTTGAGCCATTCTTTACGACGAAGCCGATCGGGGAGGGGAGCGGGTTGGGACTAGATATTGTTAAAAAAATTATTGATAAACATAATGGAAAAATTTCTGTAGAAAGTAAACCGGGGCAGACCTGTTTTACAGTAGAGTTACCGATTAGCTCTAACTCGTTCTAATTGACCTTCATTCCAAAATTGCACGATGGCAACCAAAGCAATTCTCTGTGTCGATGATGAAGAAACGATTTTGGAAAGCCTTAGGGAACAGCTTAAGCGATCGTTTGGACAACGCTATATCTACGAAGCGGCCAACAGCGCAGAAGAAGCAATGGAAGTCATAGATGAACTTCTAGGAGACTCGGTGGAGGTCTTGATTATTGTGTCGGATTGGCTGATGCCGGGGATTCGGGACGACAAATTATTGGTTCAGGTGCATCAACGCTACCCTCAAATTGTGACGGTGATATTGAAAGGACAAGCGGATAATGCGGCGATCGATCGCGCCCGCAAAGAGGCCAACCTCTACTGCTGTCTCCAAAAACCTTGGACCGAAGAAGATCTGGTAAATACAATTGTTGCGGGGCTAGAGGGCGATCGGTTTCCTTCCACTCCCCTTTCCACTTGCGATACCTGAAAAACCCTATATTCATTCAATTCAGAGTAAAATTTAGAGAAATAACTCGTCGAACTACTCGTTGAAATCTCCCATGGCCGACCCTGCACTTAGTCCCCTATCTCTCAGCAACCTAGCCATTATCTGCGTCGATGATGAAGCCGTCATTTTGGACAGCCTCAAAGATCAGCTTAAGCGACAGTATCCTAGATGCACCATTGAGATGGCCGAAAGTGGTGAAGAGGCGCTCGAACTTCTTGCCGAATTACATCTTGAAAATTCGCCCGTTGCATTGGTAATTTCTGATCAGATTATGCCGGGAATGAAGGGCGACCAGCTTCTCACGGAAATTCATCAGAAGTACCCGAATGTTTTAAAAATTTTGCTCACCGGGCAGGCGAGTCCCGAAGCGGTGGTTAATGCAGTCAATCAAGCGAATCTCTATCGCTATATCGCCAAGCCTTGGGAAGAAGCGGACTTGAGATTGACCGTTGCAGAAGCCCTGCGCCGCTATCAGCAAGATATCAAGCTTGCGGAACAGAATGAGACTCTCCGCCAGGTCAACGCTAGTCTAGAACAAAAAGTCACCGATCGCACGGCTGAACTCCAACAGGCCAAGGACGTCGCCGAAAGCGCCAATCGAGCGAAGAGTGCCTTTCTCGCTAACATGAGCCACGAGTTGCGAACGCCGCTCAGTGCCATCCTTGGCTTTAGTGAACTGCTTGCTTACGACGATAATTTGACGACGAAGCAAGTTGATTCTTTGCGGATGATCAATCAAAGCGGAAATCATTTGCTGAACTTGATTAATGACGTGCTTGAAATGTCAAAAATCGAATCGGGAAAGCATTACATCGATCGATCGGATTTTGATCTTCGTAGCGTTCTCAATGATGTTCATGCCATGCTCAACATTAAGGCCATAAGCAAAAAACTCAGCTTTAACTTAATCATTTCCCCAGACGTTCCTCGCTACGTCAACACCGACGAACGAAAGTTACGCCAAATTGTCATTAATTTACTGGGAAATGCGATCAAGTTTACGACGATCGGCCAAGTGAATTTGCGGGTGATGTCCTATGACTCGATCGATATGCGTAAGGGCATTTGTATTGCGGTCGAAGACACAGGACCCGGCATTGCGGCCCACGAGATGAGTCAAGTGTTTGAGGCGTTTGTGCAGACGGAGGTGGGGCGAAACTCTCAGAAAGGGACGGGACTGGGGCTGTCGATTAGTTGTCAATTGGCGCGGTTGTTGGGAGGCGATATTACGGTGGAAAGTGTGGTGAATAGTGGTTCTTGTTTTCGGCTGATTGTTCCGATAAATCTGGCCGATGGGTCCCTCTCCAGTGGGTTGGGTGGCTCCGTCGAAATCCCTCGCCATCCCCTCAAGCTGTCTCCTGGTCAGCCGATTCAACGGATTTTAGTGGCCGACGACACGCCCGAAAATCGATCGGTCTTGGTTCAACTTCTAACGCCGCTAGGGTTTGAGGTTCGAGAGGCGGACTATGGGCGAACGGCGATTGCAATTTGGAAGCAGTGGAAACCCCATTTGATTTTGATGGATTTACGGATGCCGGAGGTCGATGGCCTTACAGCGATGCGCTACATTCGTCAGCACACGGGGTCTATTGAGGATCTAAACGCGGGATCCAACCCAAAATTAGGCCAGCCAACAAAGATGATCGCGCTGTCAGCCAGTATTATTACCGCTGAAGATGAAACAATGTTGCGACAGGCGGGCTTTGATGCCTGTTTATTAAAGCCTTGCCGAGGTCATCAACTCCTTGATACGATCGCCATGCAATTGGACCTGCGATTTGATTATCCTGATACGCCGACTGAACACCGAGCACCAAGCGCAGCGGAAGCGTTCGATCTTGCAGTTCATCTTCAAGCCCTGCCTGCTGAATGGCGATCGCAGTTCCAGTCTGCCGCCTCTGAGCTAAATTTCGATCCATGTTTGGTCCTGATCGAGCAATTGCCTCCAGAACGCGCTCAGTTAGCGCAGGCTTTGCGGGAGTTAGTGAATGAGTTTCGGTTTGATACCCTTTTGGAACTGATTGGAGAGATGTCCTAATCTAGATTCTGATGCAGTTCAGGCACACTCAAATCTAGCAACGCCATCTTAGTCCTTGAGGGTCCTGCTAAAATCGAAAAACCCGACTCTATTTTTGAAATGTTGAGAAGAGGGTAAACCTTGTATCCATAGATTTAAGTCTATCAATCTAGAGCTATGCATAAGACGAACTGATGAATACAGTCATTTATCACAACTGAACGTGACGCAACATTTTCACCAAAACGGTCATAATAGAGCGAGAGCAAAGACAAGTTTGATCTAGTGGAGGTCGCCCAATATGGTTTTATCTGTGAGTTCGGTCAGAACATCTGCGCCGAAAAAGCGTCTGACGATTCAATCTTCAGAGATTGCACAAGATACCACGGTCATCCGATCGCTCGACTGGGACCGCGATCGCTTTGACATTGAGTTTGCCCTTACCAACGGGACGACCTACAACTCCTTTCTGATTCGGGGTGACAAGACAGCCCTAATCGATACCTCCCACGCAAAATTTCACGACCTCTACTTCAAGACCTTGACGGAACTTATCGATCCTAAAGACATTGATTATTTGGTGATCAGCCATACTGAACCTGATCACAGTGGACTTGTCAAAGATTTGCTGGCGTTGAATCCTGAAATTATTGTGGTGGCGGCAAAAGTTGCACTGCAATTCCTGGATGATTTTGTGCATCAAGATTACAAGCGCAAAATGGTGAAGAGTGGCGAAACGTTGGACTTGGGCAAAGGTCACGTTTTAGAATTTATATCTGCGCCCAATCTTCACTGGCCTGACACGATTTTTACCTACGACGCGGCAACGCAGCATCTCTTCACCTGCGATGCATTTGGGATGCACTATTGTGATGACCAAACCTATGACGAAGATCTGGAACTGATTTCTGCGGATTACCGGGTCTATTACGATTGCCTAATGGGTCCAAATGCGAAGTCGGTGTTGGGTGCGATCAAACGGATGAATAGCCTGCCAGGAGTGAAGACAATAGCAACGGGTCACGGTCCGTTGATTCAGCACAATCTAGACGAACTGGTGGGTCGTTACCAAACGTGGAGTAGCGAAAAAGCTAAGGCGTCGAAGAACGTTGCGATTTTCTATGCATCTGAATATGGCGATGCGGATCAGCTATCGGGATACTTGGCCAATGGCGTTTTGAAAACTGACGTCTTGGTGGAATCCATTGATTTGTCCACCGCCGACCTCACCGAAATCCGTTACGCGGTCGAGTTGGCTAACGGCATCATCATCATCATGCCGCCTCAAGACAATGACACGATCGCCATTGCTTTGAGTACCATTGTCGCGACGTCCAACAGCAAGCAAAGTTACGGCCTGTGCGAATCGGGCGGTGGCAATGACGAACCCGTTGCGACCTTGCAAACTCGGTTCCAAGAAGCTGGACTCACCGCAGGCTTCCCGCCGATTAAGCTCGACGATGGCAGCAGTAAAGCGGTCTATCAACTGTGTGAAGAATCGGGTACGGATATTGGCCAATGGCTCACCCGCGATCGGGCGGTCAAGCAGATGAAGTCTATTGACAACGATTTAGACAAAGCCTTGGGTCGTTTGAGCGGCGGACTTTATATTGTGACGGCGCAAAAGGGTGACAATCGCAGTGCCATGCTGGCCTCGTGGGTTGCGCAGGCGAGTTTCAAACCGTTAGGTCTCACCATTGCTGTAGCGAAAGATCGAGCGATCGAATCTTTAGTTCGCGTGGGTGATACGTTTGTGTTGAACGTGTTGGAAGAGGGCAGCTACCAAAATCTGATGAAGCATTTCCTAAAGCGATTTGTACCGGGTAGCGATCGTTTTGACGGCGTGAACATTCAGATGGCTCAGAACGGCTCCCCAATTTTGACTGAAGCGTTGGCGTATTTGGAATGTAAGGTGCAAACTCGAATGGAGTGCAGCGATCATTGGTTGGTGTATGCCACGGTGGATCTGGGTCGATTATCCAATTCGGAGGCATTAACCGCCGTCCACCATCGCAAGGTCGGAAATCATTATTGATGTAATGAATGACGGACTATTCCCGTAGGGGCAGATTTTATTTGCCCTTTCGTAATTGGTTAATCTATCTAAATCCATCCAACCTATCGGAATGCCCTATGCCTACTGCTACTCGTCCCCGTGATGTTCAAATCACTGAAATTGCACCCCAAACCTTGGCGCTTCGATCGCGGACTTGGGACCAACTTCGGTTTGAAGCAGAATATGCAAAGGGCAAAGGGACGACCGTCAATACCTATCTAATTCAAGCGCGAGAAGTGGCACTAATCGATCCGCCCGGTGGATCGTTTACTGCAATGTTCATTGAAGAATTACAGGAACACGAATACTATCAACAAATTGATTACATCGTTCTCAATCATGTTAATCCCAACCGAATTGAAACGCTGAAAGCACTTCTTCCTCTTGCTTATCGGGCAAAAATTGTCTGTTCTTACCCAGCGGCAAATATCCTCAAAGCCGCGTTTCCAGATCAAGAACTACCGATCGTTTCGGTTCGTGCAGGCGATGTGATTGATCTCGGTGAGGGGCATGAGCTGAAGTTTATGACGAAGCCTACGCCGCGTTATCCCGATGGATTGTGCGTGTACGATTCTGCAACGAAGGTGTTATTTTCTGATAAGTTATTTGGGTCTCATGTTTGCGGCGATGAGGTTCTAGATGAAAACTGGAAAGCACTCCAAGACGATCGCGCTTACTATTTCGATTGCAATCACGCGACCCAATCCAAACAAATCGAAGATGCATTAGACAAAGTGGCTCGGTTCTCAATCAAACTGTTTGCCCCCGGTCATGGGCCGATGGTTCGCTATAGCGTCAGCCGTTTGATGATGGACTACCGCGATTGGTGTGAAGCGCAGACTCAGAAGGCATTGTCCGTTGCGTTGCTCTATACGTCTGCTTACGGAAACACCGGGTTGATGGCCAATGCAATAGCCCAAGGCTTGAGCGAAACCGATGTTCAAGTCATGTCCCTCAACTGTGAAATCGCGCCCCCGGATGAAATCACCGCTGCAATAGAAATTTGCGATGGATTTATCATTGGTTCCCCCACCCTCGGCGGTCACGCACCGACCCAAATCCAAACGGCGCTGGGATTAATTCTGTCGGGCGCATCGAAGACTAAGTTGGCGGGGGTTTTTGGGTCCTATGGCTGGAGTGGTGAGGCGGTGGATGTGCTGGAGTCGAAGCTGCTGAATGCTGGATATCCGCTGGGCTTTGAGACATTGCGCTGTAAGTTTACGCCCACGCCTGACGTGCTCGGGACCTGTGAAACCGCCGGGATAGAGTTTGCAAAAGCGCTGCGTAAAAGCCATAAGGACCGGGCCTCCAAGCAAACAGTCCTGACCGAATCAATTGCCGATCGAACCGAGCAAGCGATGGGCCGGGTCATAGGATCTCTCTGTGTCGCTACCGTTCAGCGCGGGGATACTAAGGCGGCGATTCTCACGTCGTGGGTGTCTCAAGCGACGTTTAATCCGCCCGGATTGACCGTTTCAATAGCAAAAGATGCGGCGGAAAATGTGATGGATCACAGCGGCGATCAGTTCGTGCTGAATGTGTTGAAGGAAGGGAAAAATCTACGCCGAAGATTCTTAAAGACAACTGCGTCCAACAGCGATCCCTTTGCCGAACTCGAAACCGACACAGCACGCAATGGCAATCCAATTTTGAAAGATGCGCTGTCGTATCTAGAATGCACGGTGGAAAACCGGATGGATTGCGGCGATCATTGGTTGATCTATGCGGTGGTGAATACTGGATCGGTGATCGAGCCTACGGGTGTGACGGCTGTGTTGCATCGTAAATCGGGAAATGCCTACTAATTTCAGGTGATTTCTAAAAAAGAATGCATCTTTACCTGTTCCAACTTGCCAGAAGCAGGCAGTGCTACTTTATTCGGCTTTGATATAAACAATTTAGTAGCACCATAATGTTATGGACCTATAGTGCTACTAAATCGCTCAATCTGTGTCCACATTTTGTGACAAAAGCTTTTTACTAACCTTTCCAACCTTCGAAATATCTTTCCTCAAAGAACATCTATCAATCTTCAATCTGTAGATGTTTATGCAGTATGAAATTTTATGGTACTGTAATACAAATTCTGAATAAGCGGTGAAAAATGCTTACTTTCTCTTGATGACTTCTCCAGGAAAAGCATCTTTAGCAAGCAAATACGCGATATGAATGAAAATTTTATTGATTGAAGATGACCCGGCGATCGCAGCCTTACTTTTAGAAACTCTCACTTCTCAGCCTGAACGCTGTAACCCACAGCAACAATTTATGATTACTCGATTCAAGGAGCCTTTAAAATGACGCTTGTAAAACGCTGTGCTGCTGAGTTTCTCGGTACATTCTGGTTAGTCTTTGGTGGTTGCGGTAGTGCAGTAATCGCAGCAGCTTACACCGCAGATACAACAAAAATCGGTGAAAACACATCTTTCCCGCTTGGAATTGGTTTAGTGGGTGTGTCCCTTGCATTCGGTCTGACAGTCCTCACAATGGCGTTTGCAGTGGGTGGTATTTCCGGTGGACACTTCAATCCTGCGGTGTCGATTGGATTGTTCGTCGCGAAGCGGTTTCGGGGCGGAAAAGATTTGCTCGCCTACGTTGTGGCACAAGTCTTAGGCGGAGTTGCTGCTGCCGGAGTGTTGTTTCTGACAGCATCGAGTAAAGCAGGATTTAGCTTAGCAGGATCGAATCCTTTGGCGACGAATGGATTCGGGGCACACTCTCCGGGAGGATACCCGATGGGAATCTGCTTCATGATTGAAGTGCTGCTGACATTTTTCTTTTTGCTGGTGATTTTGGGTTCAACCGATCGACGTGCAGCAGGTACATTTGCACCGATTTCGATCGGGCTTGCCTTGACCTTGATTCACCTGATCAGCATTCCGATTACCAATACGTCAGTCAATCCGGCGCGCAGCTTAGGTCCGGCTATCTTCGTCGGTGGTGAACTGCTTGGACAGGTTTGGTTATTTTGGGTTGCGCCGATTCTAGGTGCGGTGATTGCGGGTTTTGTCTACAACGCTCTCTTTGGTGAGTCAGAAGTGTCTGAAATAGAGAGGATGCGCGAAACAGTATAAATTTGGGCGGAGTTCATGACGATTGTAAGCAAGGTAGGGCGATGATAATCTACCTTGCCAAAAAACAGAGGAAAGCAATGAATCCCGCGATTCCTGCCAAGTCAATTTTATTGATCGACGCTTAAGCAAGCATTTGAGAAGTCGTCCAAGCTTGTTTAAGCGACATCGCAGGTTGAAATTTCAAAGCACCTTTAATCCGGTCACACCCTCCAATCAAATTGTTCAGGCGCTGGAGCGATCGGAGTAGTAAGCAAACCTTTCTCTACTCTAGATCATCAACTCAATAGTTTTTTGATCTCAGTAATTTTTTAATCTCAATAGTTTTTAATTTGGATGCATCAATGAAAACCAAGTGGTCACTAACCGTTTTATCTTTATTCAGTTTGAGTATTGCAGCTTGTTCAAGCGGCACAGAGAATCAAGGTAATCTGCCCCAGCCTGCGATCCAGCCACCTGTCGTAAGACCTACGCCGACTCAGCCTGCGATCCTGCCACCTGTCGTAAGACCTACGCCGACTCAGCCTTTCCCTGACTCTAGTTCTAAACCAACCCCTATTACTGTTAAAAAGACGGCGGAAGTGCAGGTCAACGATCTCAATGTTCGATCGTCCCCCAGCACCAATTCTAAAGTGCAAGGAACCCTGCCCAAAGGAACTCAAGCCAAAATTATTCAGAGTCAAGGAAGTTGGTACTACATTGTGATGGGTCCCATTGAGGGATGGGTTGCAGGTTCTTACATCAAAGTTCTAGATGGCAGTCCTGGTAATGTAGCCACAAAGCCAACTCCTGTTACCGAAGCAAAAACGGCAGAAATTAAAATTGAGGGTCTCAATGTTCGATCGTCCCCCAACACCACTTCTCAAATTCAAGGAACTCTGCCCAAAGGAACTCAAGCAAAGATTATCCAACGTCAGGGAGATTGGTATTACATTGTGATGGGTCGAGTTGAGGGCTGGGTTTCAGGTTCTTACATCAGGGTTCTAGATGGTAATCCTGGTAGCGCTAAGTAGTTTAGCGATCGGACGCAAACGACTTTGCCTCTCGTTCTAAATAGTGGCTGATTCACCTAACGAGTAGACTTATGAAAAACATACTAATAGCTCTCACTATCACGACTAGTTTGAGTTTGACTCTCAATAGCGCCCGTGCTGATCCGCTAACTCCAGCCGTCCACACTAACACTCAAGCTAACGCTCAACAACCTGAACATAACTGTCTTACCCGTGAAGTTTGGAGTCCCAAAAAGCAAGCGTGGTGCAACAGGCTAAAAACCATGAATGAAAGATTAGCAAACACAGAATGGCAGCTTGAAGATTTAGGCGGAACGGGTGTTGTCGATCGAGTACAGACAACACTCCGCTTTGACGGCCTGACCCGAATTATCGGTCAAGGCGGCTGCAATCGATATTTTGCTCCGTTGCAGAACGCAGGCGTCGATGAAATAGACGCTTCGGATCTATCTTTCAAAGTGGGCGCGATCGGCTCCACGCGAAAAGCTTGTTCTCCTGCGGTGATGGATCAAGAAGCTCGCTATTTTCAGGCACTGGCGCGATCGCAGCGGTTGCGCTTAGACGGTTCGTGTTTGCTGGTCTACAGCGATGGCTCAAACCCGCCACTGAAGTTTACACAAATCCCAGTTCCGCTTCTATCCCCGATTCGCTAATCAATCCTAACCCTACTCAAACCTTTGGATACCAAGAACAATGAAGACTAAAAATTGGTCAATCGCGCTTGTCTCTTCCGCAATCGCACTCGTTTCAGCAGCTTCTCCAGCCTTGGCAGAAACGATAGAAATCACAGCAAACAATGTCAATGTTCGATCGGGTGCGGGCATCAACTATGGTGTTATCACCGTTTGGAACCAAGGAGTGCGGGGCAACCGCATCAAGCAAGAAAAGAACTGGTCCTATGTGGTAACGGGACCTGTAGAAGGTTGGGTTTCTTCTCTCTATGTCAAACCCGTGACAATTTCGGGTGGTTCACAACCCTCACCAGTTGCTTACCAAGCAAAAGGTAGCATCGAAAATGCGAGGTATAACGGAGGTGGGGAAGGAGAATTAAGTACTACAGGCAATCGTGCAACGATGGTGATATTTTCGCCTGCTCGCGAGAACTCTCCAGGCTTTTCAACGCTCTACTACGGAACCGTTTATAGCAGATCTGAAAGCCTTATCAGAGTCAGTCTGACTGAATTTCAATCAAATAGAACAGCAGGAAAAATTCCTACGACTGGAGAATGCCAGATTTCGCTGAGTAACCAAAAGCTGCGCTCGGCAAATTGCAGAGCCTCTGGCGTTGATCATGGTAAAACAGTATTCACGGCGTACTAAACCATGAAAACCGCTCCTCAAAGAATGCCTGTTCAGGCTACTGCAAGAATGCGCGTCTACGCAGCGATCGCAGGAATGCTGGTGTAGTTGGCATTAATCCTTCAGATCTATCTGACAGTCACTCTCTCGATCGATCGGGGTTTAGGATGGTGGGTTGGCATTGCTCGATACTTTGGCTATTTCACAATCCTAACCAACATGATGTTTCTCCAATCTTGTACATCGTGTTTTGGTTTTTGTTCGTGCCTAAAGCAGCATTGCGGTGGCATCATCTGCCTGCTTGGTTAATTTATCCGCTTGTTTACTTGAGTATTGTACTGATTCGCGGAGCAATCTTTAAATGGTATCCCTACCCATTTCTAGAAGCTGATAAACTCGGCTATCCGCAAGTGTTTATGAATGTGATAATGCTATGCATTGGGTTTTGCGTTGTGGGAGCAGTTTTTATTGGCATTGCCCGACTGGTGAGGCGAAGGTCGCCTGCTCAAGATTACTAGACCTGTTGGGTAAGAATCGGTCAGCCTTCGAGCTGCTTTTACCCAGTTTTAGTGCAGCGTATTGAGCGGGGTTTTGGGTACATTTTTTCTAGCAATCACCTAAAACCCAACCTTAACGCCGTAAATCCCCCAAATCGCCATGGCTCGTAGATAGTGACAGGCCCGGAAGGTCGCATTGGCGGTGATCGCTTCAGGGGTGCGGAACTGTAACCCGTAGTCGTAAATCTGCTCGACCACCGCCTGCGCGATCGTCATAGCTTCAGTTTCCAAGCCCGATTGCATCAAGAACGCGCATAGTCCAAAGTTAATCCCCGTCCACACTTCTAGGGGATGGGTTGAGTGGGCGTTTTCAGGTTCGCCGTTGGGTCGGACGCCGTTTGCCGCTCCGATCGGAAGATTGGATTTGCCCAAAATGCGATCGCCTTCAGAAATACGTCCGTCGTTGCCGCTAGCGCCGCCTTGGGCCAAGTAGTCGTTAAACTTGACAAAGCAGGCGTCGTAAATGGTGTGCAGTGCGATGGCTGAACAGTGCGGTGGGACGACATCAGGGAGATTTAACAGCGTTGCATAAAACTGTCCACAGAGCTGATCCGCCATGACCACATCGGACCCGGAATCACTATCAATTCGGTAGTAGCTCCCATTCCAAAGCTTGGTTTGGTACACCGATCGGGATTGCGTTAGCCAGTCTCTGAAGCGATCGACTTCATGTGATTTATTTAGTACATTTGCAATGGCGATCGCGGCTTCTAAGGCAGCAATCCAGAGTCCACCGCAGTAAGCACTCACCCCTTGCAATCGCCAATCGTCAAAGGTTTGATCGGGTGCGCCGCTGTTTTCTGGAATGCCATCGTGGTCGTGGTCAAACTGCTTCAGATAGTCAAGCGACTCGACGACAGCACCCCAGCACTCCTGTAAAAATTCCACATCCGTTGCGCCCGTAAGCACGTAGTCCCGGTACACCTGCAACACAAAGTCAGAGCCGAGATCCTTCCACAGATTGCAATCTTGGTAACTGGTATAGTTTGTTTTTTCCCAGACATGTTCATTCGGTGCGCCGAGATCGTGGGGCGTTGCACCTTTGACTTTGCGAATGGCGTCAGGGCTGTCCTGGCCTATTGTCGCGTAGTAGCCGATCGTACGAGTGCGAGTGTCTTCTTTAGGAATCGATCGTGCGAACGCAAGCATAACCGATTTTTCTAACTTTTGCCACAGCATGAGCAATGCAAACGAGCCATACAACCGAACATCTAGACTCTCATACCAACGATAGTCAATGCATTCTAAAACGGCAAACTGTCCAACGGGATCGTCTTCGCTCGCTGCACTCCACAGCGAACAGCCCTGCGTCAAGTCATACAACTCATTCATCAACGCCATCTTAAACCAATCTGGCAAATCGTCCCTACGTAAAATCGGTTCTTGCCACTCCATAATCCGATCGCGCCAGGTGTTCCAATTCTTCAAGCCTTGTTTTGCAATAGTCCAGCTATTGTGACCATTGCGCCCAAAGAAATCTGTATAACGTTTGAAATAGGTCACGCCCTGCGCAAATTCCATCACCGGAAAATCCCACGCCAGACTAAACGGAATCTGTTTTGTCTGGCCCGGACGAATCGTAAACTTAACAGCGATCGCACCTCCAATGCGTTCTTCGGTTGAGGCCGGGGTATCGTCGTCTCGATCGGTGAGGAGGCCCGTCTTCGCAAAGGTGTCCCAAAGTTCTGCGCCGTCGCCATCTGGGTTCCAGCGGGTGTCATAGGTGGTTTCATGGAGGGGGTTAAGCAGCGTTGCAATGGACCATTCACCGTCTCCTTCTAGGGCATCATCCGTACTCGCTCTAGCATTGTCCATCACGATACCGATTCTGCTCTCATCGCCAATCAGTTGATTAATACTTCCTTTACTTTTACCAATTCGAGGCACGTAATCATAGAACGGACTGCCATCATCACGAACTTGGATTTCAGGTGACTTAGCGGTGTTCAGAAACCATCCCGCCAGATTTTCCCAGCTCATCATAATACTGATGTCGATCGGTTCATCTGTCGGGTTATGAATGGTCCAGAGGAAGGTTCCGATCGGATAGCTCGTTTCCTGGTAGTTGTTCGCAATGATGGGCGTTATTTGTTCGCAGGCAATTTCGGCTTTGAAGACGTTGCGATATTCAAACCAGCTTCGCGGATACAGCGCCGAGTAGGTGCCACCCTCCTGCGGATACCACTGCCAAGCGTCCAAACTCCCGTCGTCAGGTGGTTGCGTTGCGAGGGCATAGGCATGAGTGCGTGTACCTGCTTCCTCGAAGAGACTGAACTGGCAGCCTGCGAAGTTTGCAAACGTGTGTTCGCCGCCATCAATATGCCACAAGTTGAACTGTCCATGATGTCCGCGTCCGATGCATCCTGCACCGAAGCCGCCTAAAGGTGCGCCATGCCACGGTCCATCGTCTAAGTTGCTAGGATAGCGGACGACGTAGGGATTTTCCCAGCCCTGACCGATGGGTCGTGACCAAGCGCAGGTCGGAATTGTGGCGGGGATAGACATGGGAGGTGCAGTAATCTATGGAATATCTACAGGCTTTAGAGTAGCCCAAAAACGGTCCGATCGGAATATGGAATAAATCTATCCAACACGTTGGCTGATCTATGCAAACTGTTCTTCCGATCGTTCTTACGGTGTCTGAGATATCAGCATGGATGCGATCGCGCTAAAATGTAACTTGTCAATCTTCTCATGGTGGAGCTGTGATCATAACCCCACGAGTACAAAAAGTTGTTCGTGAAGGAGATCGATCGGCAGTTAGCAGATCAGCGGCAACTGGATTGGGGAGAATAGCGCGGTGATCAAGTATTTGTTTGATAGCAATACCTGACGGGGTGATAATGTACCTGTAAAGCTTGCAAACTGGCTTCAGGAGCAGACTGTAGGTTTTGCATTAAGACTTAGAAAGAATGAAAATGTTCAACAAGATTCAGTATTTGTAGAACTTATTCAATTAGGTCTTAAACCAGGAACATATCGAAAACGATTTGATATTGAAGAAATGTTCCGAGATCTTAAGTCCGGTGGCTATAATCTTGAAGAAACTCGGGTCACGGGCGACCGACTGATCGGACTTTTAGTTCTCATGACTTTGGCCTATTCGATGACGACCATTGAGGGTAAAACACTTAAAAACATTTGTAGCCTACGTTGTCACCCCCTCAGGTGTTGTGCCCTCTCATTCATAACGCAAAGTCGGAACCCTCAGCGGAATTCTCAAACCAGCAAACGTTGATTCACAAGATTTTATCAATCAGCTTCAGTTCTTGCAAGCGAGCTGCGATCGGACCCTGCAATCTCCAATAGTAAGCCGATCGCATCTAGGGTCAGATTTATACGATCGCCTTTCCCAAAGCCTTTTACAATAGACGAGTCCGCCCCTCCAACGGTATTGAATGCCGAGTCCTATGCCGATCGCCCTTCGTCTGTTGCTTTTAGCGCTGTTGCTGTTGTCTGCGCTGCTCTTCCTGTGGCAAAACCTAACGCCCTTAGTGGCGGTCGTGTTCCTCGGAACTCCGCTTCCGGAGTTGCCCCTGTCGCTGTGGATTTTGGGAGGGTTTGGGCTGGGGGTCGCCATTAGCACTGGGATTGGGCTGTTACTCCACTGGGCAAAGCGATCGAAACCCAGAACACGGAACCTTGCAGCAGAGGCGGCAGAACCTTGGGATGACGAGAACTGGCGGGACCGGGCGACAAAGCGCGATTCCACCGACGAAGATTGGACGGGTCGTCCGCTGACGCCCCCTCAACCGCCCAAAAAAGTGGTAGACGCTGAGTTTCGGGTGATCACGCCGCCGATGCGAAATCTGGATGACGAAGATGGTTAAATAGAAAGCTGATTCTGTTCTTGATTAAATAACCATTGCGACTCATTTTACCGTGTACCCATGCTTCCAAACCTTCAGGGCATCAGTCTGTATCTCATCGGCATGATGGGATCGGGCAAAACAACGATCGGAAAACTGCTTGCCGATCGCTTTGAGTATCAATTTTTCGATACCGACCACCTGATCGAACAGATCACCCAACAATCCGTCAGCGAAATTTTTGCCGAATCCGGGGAATTGGTGTTTCGGCAGTTGGAAACGCAAGTGATGTCGGAGCTGTCGAGCTACGTTCGGAAGATGGTTGCGACGGGCGGCGGTATTGTCATGACGCCTGAAAATTGGGGACATCTTCGATCGGGCATCATTATCTGGTTAGATGTGCCAACTGAAGTGCTCAAATCTCGCCTCGAATCCGACACCACGCGCCCGATTTTGCAATTGTCTAACGCTGATCTTGAAACCAAATTAGAATCCCTATTCTGCGATCGATCAGAGCTATATTCCCAAGCCGATTTGCGCATTGCCATCGAACATCACGACACGCCAGAACTTATCTGCGATCGGATTTTGGAAGCATTGGTCGTTGCGTGCGAAGAAAAAGCCGCCGAGACCGCAAAAATCCGTCAGCTCAATGATTCAACCCCATTCCAAACCCATTAGAAAACCCGTATTAGGAGCATGACGCCTACGTGAGGGAATCGTTTTTCCACTGCTCATAAGGAATGCGGGGCAGCTCAAAACGATCGGTGCTGCGACAATAGTAAGCTGGGGATCCCATGCGACCGATGGGGGTGAAATTGTTAACGTGAAGCCGATCGCCCAGTAGCCGATCGTCTACATGAAACATCACCACTTCTCCAATCAACAACGTGTAGATTCCAAGAGGCTGTTGGCTATGAAGCACACATTCCATACTGGCGTGAGCTTCGGCCACGCGGGGAACAGCAATCTTGACCGACTCAGCCGGATGCAATCCGATCGCCGTGAGTTCGCTTTTGTCTTCTGGGAAATTTGCCGCAGAAATATTCATGGCCTCTAGCAAATCTTCGGTCACTAAGTTAACGACAAACTCTCGATTTGAGATGATATTGGTCGCGGTATCTTTCAGGCGTCCATCGTCTTTATTCCCAACACTAATCATCAGAAATAAGGGATCACTGCCCACCGCATTAAAGAAGCTAAACGGTGCGAGATTGATCCCCCCCTGAGCATTTTGGGTCGTGACCCAGGCGATCGGACGCGGTACCACTAGATTGGTTAGAAGCTTGTAGTTATCTTGAGACGACGTTGAGTGGGGATCAATATGCATGATGAGTCGGCTAGAGATTGGTCAGCCAAGTGTATCATCAAGACTTAACCCGATCGGATTCCAAGACCTGCCATTCCCATTCATTACGATGAACAGCTATGAACATTGTTGCGTTCTCAGGTGCATTAGAACTAGGGTTTCTCTACGGAATCGTGGCCTTAGGGATTTACCTCTCCTTTCGCGTGTTGGATTTTCCAGATCTCACCGTTGACGGGAGTTTTCCGCTAGGTGGGGCGATCGCTGCAACCCTAATGAGTCAAGGGACTGACCCGATTGTTGCGCTTCTAGTTGCGACCCTAGCCGGGGCTGTTGCTGGACTCTGCACCGCCTTCCTGAACGTCCGGTTTAAAATCCTCAACTTACTCGCCAGCATCCTGACCATGATCGCGCTGTACTCCATCAACTTGCGCATCATGGGCAAAGCCAACGTCGCCCTTCTGGACAAACCCACGATTTTCAAAACCTTCAATACCTTGATTCAGTCCCTACCCGAACCGATTCCAACCTTCGGCAGCGCCATTCTTTTAGGCATCATTGCGATCGGCTTCAAACTGCTTCTCGATCGCTTTCTCAAATCCCAACTCGGTCTCGCCATGCGCGCCACCGGAGCAAACCCCACCATGGCGCAGGCCCAAGGCATCTCCACCGGACACCTTATCCTTCTAGGAATGGCCCTAGCAAACGCCTTTGCCGCTCTCGGTGGCGCACTCTTCGCGCAGTTGAATGGATTTGCGGATGTGGGTATGGGGATCGGCACGATTATTTTTGGACTCGCAGCGGTGATCATCGGAGAAACAGTATTCGATCGCCTCAGCATTACCCAAGCCACCCTCGGCGCAATCCTCGGCTCCATTCTCTATCGCATCGTCGTCGCGATCGCCCTTTCCCTAGACTTCCTAGGACTCCAAGCCCAAGATCTAAATTTAATCACCGCTATCCTCGTCACGATCGCCCTGATATTACCCAATCGAATCGCAAAGCTGTACCAAAAAATAAACTAAGCCAATCTCCTTCACCATTTACCATTCATCATTCACATGATCACTCTCTCCGATCTTCATCTCACCTTCAACCCCGGCACGGCCCTAGAAAACATAATCCTCTCAGGCTTCAACCTAACCATTCCCACCGGACAATTTGTAACCGTCATCGGCAGTAATGGCGCAGGCAAATCCACGTTGCTCAATCTCGTCAGTGGCGACCTCCAGCCCGATCGCGGAGAAGTCGCCATTGGAGACCTGCAAGTCACAAACTGGGACACAGCCCGTCGAGCCAAACTCATCGCCCGCGTGTTTCAAAACCCTCTCGCCGGATCCTGTACGCACCTCACCCTAGAGGAAAACCTCGCCCTCGCCGCCCAACGTGGCACCCGCCGCACCTTTGCACCCGCCACCTCACGCGCCTTTCGTCACAACTGCAAAACCCGGCTTGCCGAACTCAACCTCGGGCTGGAAAACCGCTTAGACGATCGCATTGGACTATTCTCTGGCGGACAGCGCCAAGCCGTTAGCCTCCTCATGTGTACCCTCGCCCCCACCCAAGTCCTTCTCCTTGATGAGCATACTGCCGCCCTCGACCCCAAAAACGCCGACACCATCCTCCAACTCACTAATCAAATCATCAGAGACCGCGCCCTCACGACCCTCATGGTCACGCACAGCATGAAGCAAGCCCTGCAATGGGGCGATCGGACGCTCATGCTCCACGGGGGCAAAATCATCTTAGATCTGGTCGGTGAAGCGCGATCGGGTGTGACGGTTCAGGATTTATTAGACCAATTTGAGCAGCGATCGGGAGACACATTAACCGATGATTCGCTCTTGCTAGGATAAGTTTCTGGGGTCAGTTCTTGGGGTAGATTACTAGGGTCAATTGGAAAAAGCGACCATGGTTGCGATCTCAGGGTGCCACTCATGCAGGATGAACACAATGACTCTCTCAACACGACAACTAAGCCAAATTGGGAAAAATCAAATCTCCCTAATCCCGATTGCCCCAACCCCAATCTATCCAATCCCAGTCTACTCAATCCCAATCGACCTAATCCCAAGGCACTTCAGCCAATCACGCTTTTGTCCCAACCTTCTAGTTCTGACGTTCTATTGGATCTAAACCTCGACCAATTGCTCTCAGACGCGTATCGACTGAAGTTTCCCCGTGACGAAGAGCGTCGCTTTAAACGCGCCCACAACAAGATATCTATCCTATTTATTCGTGCGATCGTGTCAGCTTCGATCGTTGGCTATGCCCTGTTTGGAATCGTCGATATTTGGAGCTTGCCCATCACCCATTCCAAAGCCTGGGTGATTCGCTACGGGATTATCTGTCCGATTTATAGTCTGGTGTTGTATCTGTCCTTTCGGCCTAAATTTCAGCGATCGATCTCTCAGCTAGCAGGCATTGCTCATTTGCTAGCTGGACTCGGACTCGTGCTGATTATGGCGATCGCACTGCCCATAGAACCGGGCCATCGGCTTTATTTTTTAGGTTTGATTTTTATTATCTTAGGGATTCATTTTTCTCGTCTAAAATTCAGTTATGCCAGCAGTTTAGGTTGGATTATTACCTTTGCCTACGTTGCTATTGCCTATTTCAATTTTGGACGAGTGGGCGCAATCAATCCTTCCTATGAAATTGGGTTTCTAGTCGCCAACTTTTTCTATCTAGCCTTCATGAACATCGCCGGAATGTTTGTTAGCTATATGCTAGAAGTCTCCGCGCGAAGTGAGTTTCTCCAACGTCGCGCCCTCGCCTACGAAAAGCGCAAATCCGAAAGCCTCCTCTTCAGTATTCTCCCCCCAAAAATCGCCAAACGTCTCACCCAAAACCGAGGCACAATAGCCCAAGAATACCCGATCGCGAGTATCTTATTTGCCGACATTGTTAACTTCACCCCGCTCTCAGAGCAACTCACTGCTACCGAATTGATCACCTTACTCAATGATTTATTTAGCGAATTTGACCAACTGGTCGATCATTACGGTCTCGAAAAAATAAAAACGATCGGGGATTGCTACATGGTCGCTGCGGGAGTCCCAACGCCTCGGCTCGATCATGCCGATGCCATTTCCGAACTAGCCCTCGACATGGTGCGCTACATCAACCACTTTGCCCAACAATATCAATATCCCATTAATCTTCGGATCGGCATTCATTCCGGATCGGTCGTTGCCGGAGTCATTGGCCGACAAAAATTTATGTATGACCTGTGGGGTGATACCGTTAACACCGCAAGCCGAATGGAGTCCCATGGCCAAGTGGGCAAGGTTCAGATTAGTCAAGAAACCTACAAGCTCCTCTCGCCCGATTTTCTGTGCGAAGCTCAAGGTTCGATCGCCATCAAAGGCAAAGGCAATATGGAAACCTGGCACCTAATTGCAAAACGCAAGTCATAAAAGCTCTCCTTTTGAGAAATTTTGACCCCTTTTCTTTAAGTTATTTATTACGGATTCTGGTGTTATCTTTGATAACTTAGTGCTTAGAGACTATGCGATCGCGATGATTCATGATGAAAATAAAGATGGAAAACTGAATACAGGGCTATTTGACATTCCAACGGAAGGCTTTGGATTTTCCCGGAATCCTAAAGTTAGAATGGGCGCACCCAGCTTCAAGGACACGGCTTTTTCACTTTCCGGGCCTAGCACCCAAATCTAAATCGATTTAAAGTATATTTTTAACCGGTCATCACATCGGCTTCAGGCTTTCTAAAAAACTAGCCTAATTTTAAGTTTTCGGCACCCAAATTAACAACAACCATAGCAACCCGCTTAATCAACATGAGCTATCCTCTAACGAACACGATTCTCTGGGAAATCTTGAACGAAACGCTCGATGATGACACCACCCACCGTTTGGTGTGGCACTACTTGGGATATCGCCACAATCCAGTGACCCAAGCCTGGGAAAACGAAGATGCTGAGTGGTTTGATGCTTACCCCGAACCTCCACTTTTTGTCGAAAGTCGTCCGGCTACGGTTAAGCTAACTCGATCGATTCCTGCTGAAAATAAGCAGCTTCTCAAAACTCAGCTTGGATTTGAGGGCTATAGCATTAGCGAACTCATCCCCCGCAAAACCCGGCGCGCTACTCTGGTAAACTGGCTCCTCAGCTACGCCGCACTCCATCACATTGATCTAACCTAAATGCCGTATTTTTACATTCATGACCTCAAGCTATGACTGGTTAGATTCTGCACTTACGACTCTGCACAAAGCCGGATGGCATCGATCGCCTCGGCTGATCACCTCAGCGCCGGGACCGACTCTAGAGCTAGAAGGTCTCACGCTGCTTAATTTTTCTAGCAATGACTATCTTGGACTCGCCAACGATCCCAGACTCAAATCCGCCGCGATCGAGGCGGTTCAGGCCCACGGGACTGGCACAACAGGATCCAGGCTCGTAACCGGATCGCGTATTTTGCACCAAGAACTTGAATATCACCTCGCACAGCTCAAAAAAACCGAGGATGCAATAGTCTTTAGTTCCGGCTATAGCGCCAATGTGGGAACAATAACTGCGATCGTAGGAAAACGAGATCTAGTCCTCAACGATCAATACAATCACTCCAGTCTTCGCAGCGGCGCAGCGCTCTCGGGTGCGACCTGCTTAGATTATCAGCACTGCAACCTGAGTGATCTACGCCAAACCCTTACGAATCATCGCGATCGATTTACAAAATGCCTGATTCTCACTGATAGCGTCTTTAGCATGGACGGGGATCTTGCGCCGCTGAGTGAGCTATTAGACTTGGCAGACGAATTTGACTGCATGATGTTGGTCGATGAAGCCCATGCCACGGGAGTACTGGGCGAGTCCGGAGCGGGCGGCCTAGAACTGTGCGGATGTACGGGCCGATCGGTGATTCATATGGGGACGCTAAGTAAAGCGCTAGCTTCGCTAGGAGGCTATGTGGCGGGATCAGCGGCGTTGATTGATTTTTTGCGCAACCGTGCGCCGAGCTGGATTTATACCACTGCGCTATCTCCCGCCGATACCGCTGCCGCCCTAGCTGCCTTGCGGGTGATCCAAACCGAACCCGATCGCAGAACTCAACTCTGGGAAAATATTCGATATTTCCAGCAAGGACTCCAATCGCGAAACATCCAAACCCTTCCATCAGATTCGGCTATTGTTTGTCTGCCGATGAAAACCGTCATGGTCGCCCTAGAGGCTAGTCAGCAGTTGCAAGCAGCGGGAATCTTTGCGCCCGCAATTCGACCGCCAACGGTTCCCACGAGTCGAATTCGGCTCACCCTCATGGCGACCCATACTAAAAAGCAGATTGACCAACTCTGTGATGCAATCTGCACAATTTAGTCGATCTTAATAGTCCTAATACGGATAAGGCGTCAGGATTTCGTACCCCTCTTGGGTGACTGCGATCGTATGTTCGCACTGGGCTGACAGCTTTTTATCTTTGGTAATAGCCGTCCACTTATCTTTCAAGAGCTTGACGTCATAATGACCTTCATTGATCATCGGCTCGATGGTAAAGACCATCCCCGGACGCAGCTTCTTCCCTTCGCCCCAGTCGCCGTAGTGAGAAACCTGAGGTTCGGTATGGAAAATATTACTAATCCCATGACCCACAAAATCTCGGACGACGCTGAAGCCTTGAGACTCCGCATATTCTTGAATAGCAGCCCCGATATCGCCCAGTCGATTTCCAGGTTTGACTTGTTCCATCCCCAAAAATCGGCACTTTTCGGTGACTTCCACCAACCGCTTCGCAACGGGTGAAGGTTCTCCCACAAAGTACATGCGGGAAGTGTCTCCGTGATATCCATCCACAATCAGCGTCACGTCAATATTGAGAATGTCGCCATTTTTTAAAATCTGCTTGGGGTTTGGAATGCCGTGACACACCACTTCATTGACGCTGGTGCAAATCGATCGGGGGAAAGCAGGCCGATCGCCCTCCCCGCCATAGCCTAGCGGCGCACTTCGCGCCCCTTTTGACTGAGTCCACCGTTCCGCTTCGTCATTTAGTGATTGAGTACTGACCCCAACCTTCACGAATGACTCCAAGTGCTTTAAAAGCTGCGCGGCCAGACTTCCAGCTACCCGCATCTTTTCAATTTCGCGTTTTGAGAGAAGAGTAATTTGCCCTGCCATAGAACCTATTCTTGGAGCGCTCGTTGAACGCCCTCTAATGTGAATCTTGAATGTAAGTCTTGAAAAATCCTCTTACTAGTATACAGGAGATGTTGGTTGGGCTGGTGAGTTCTTCCCAGCTTCCTAACGCCCGATCGATTTTAGGGCGGTGAGTCTGCGATGGGGTTCGATCGCTCTTGTAGGGCTTGGACCTTCAGTTGAAGATTTTTGGCAACAAGTAATGTATCGCGGCGCAGGTTCGTCCGTTGCTGCTGTTGATAAAATCGCAGAGCGGCACCTCGAAGAACTTGCAGCGTAGCATCCTCCCCCACGACGTCTTCCCCCTCCCATTGCGGCATTAGCCTCAGTCGCAATAGCAGGTGATTTTTATCGTGCCACCGTTCAATTTCGACCTGCACAGGTTCGGTGACGGGTTCTGGGCTGACCTTCATTAGATTTTTGAGTGCCCAAATCAGGGATTCAAATCGGGCGATCGGAAAGCTTTCGATCAGCGGTTGCAGAATGCCATTGGTACTCGACAGAACGCGCCCCGAGTCGGATTGATACTCAAAGTACAGACGTCCTATTCCGGATTTCAACACTCGGCCCAACAGATTTTCCAACAACTCGGTGGAGTCCAAACCTTGAAGAACTTCTAGCGGCGCATCCGCATAAGTCGTCTTGATGGACAAAATCAGGCGTGCATCTCCTGGCGTGGGTAAAAGTGAAGTGGATCGGAATGGAACGTCAGCCGTGACTGAGTGGGAGGACGATTTACCCAAGGGGTTATGACTTTGGATCAGCGTTGAGTTGTCTACAGACTGCCGATCGAGCGGGGAACGCCCTTGCAAAGGATTACCATACATGGGAGCGATGGGCGATACGACCTGCGACGACGATGCTTGGGTCGTAGGATTGACCCGATCGACCCGCCAATCGTTTATGGTCTTTGGTGTTTCTACAATCAGTGTTTTGCGATCGACGGGGAGACGTGAGGAGACGTGGGAGGAGGCTTGTACCGTTGGCAATTCTAGGCGCTCACACTTGTCTAACTCATAGAAAACAGTCTGCTCTTTCTCATGGAGATTAGCTTGCTCTTTGAACTGAAGATATTGAGACAGCATTTGACGATGCAGATCGCTCGAAATAGCCTGTAGAGTTAATCCATAATTAAGGAATCGTAAAATTTTACGTGCGTAATCTAGTGCTGAAGCATCAGTTAGCGTTACCATTCCTAAACGAAGCATCCGATTCTCAAGAAAAAGCGGCACAAATTCATGATAGAGACAGGCTTCAAACGGTAAGATTCGATCGATGAGTTGGAACGAGCGAGTGAGGTCTAAGGCATTAGAAGGCGGGATGGTATGTGAGAAGGGTTCCACAGATTGGGACAGAATAAACGCCACTAGAAATTTTGACTAAAGGATAAGACACCACGGGTAAATTTGGCCTATGCGATGAGCATACCCATAACCTGATCACTGCACGATAGTGTCAATCCGGATTATTGTCTTTTTTTCGCAAAATTCCAGCATCGTCCGTCACACTTAGGGCTAGCGGGCCTGCAAGTTGTTAGCCTTACGGGTCGTGATTTCTCGGCTTACGGCGAGCATCGTCTGGTTGAGGGAGCCTTTGAAAATATCAAAGAAGGTGCCTTGAGGAGTGCCGGATTTGGGCTGTGCTTCGACGACTTGGGTAATTAAGACTTGATTGGAGGCTGCGCCTTGATAAGGGGCGATCGGTTCGATTTGCCAGTAGCCGCTAATATTTTTGAGATCACCATCGATTTGCCGAAACTCCACCTTATTCCGCCTGTCGGACTCCGTAATAGCAAGACGCACCCGAGATTTGATCGTAAACAAGAAGACTTGACGGGAATCGACTTGCTCCACGACTTTTTGATTGCCCTTGTTTTCGATGATTTTGGTCGAAACGATGTTCGGTAAAAATTTTGGGAAGTTATTGTAGTCAGTCAACACCGACCACGCCATATTACTACTCCCCATGACCAAAACCCTTGCCACATAGCGCCCTTGTTCTCCGCTCACCACTGCATTTCCCGATCGCAATGAGACCCGAGTAGAGGCGGGAAGCTGATCGACGGCGCTGCTGAATAATCCGGGTTCATCTGCGATCGCCGCCTCGGGAAAACTGCTAACTCCGGTTAAGGCTAAGCCTGTGAATGCCAAGCCCGTCAGCGAAAGGCCAAAGAAAAATGCGATAGATCGACGACGTTCAAGACGAGAAAAATTAGGCAAATTCATGGGGAACGGTACGCATCTACAGTGTGGACTCTCATTCTAATCGGTAGAATTCACGGTTGCGTAGGTCTGTAAAATAAGCCTGTATCAAATTTTGCAACCAGGCGATCGACAGTGGTGTTTGGTGGCACAGTGGAAGGAGGTCAGAAAAGGGACAGAATTTCATCGAGACTCATCCTAAAACGATCGCCTAACGCTCTCACTCAACTCTATTACCTAGGAGCTATCCTCATGTCTCGCCTTTCCCATGCCTTCACGCTTCTTCCCTGCGCATTGCTTACCCTTGCGACCCCACTCTTCCTGTCTGCCTCACCTACCCAAGCCCAAATGATAATGAAACCTTTGCGAACTCTCACGGTCAGCGGACGGGGGACTGAATCTCTGATGACCACGATCGCCCAAATCCGTCTAGGTGTGGAGGCTCAGGGCAAGACGGCGAATGAAGTCCAAGGAACAGTAGCCAAACGATCGAATAGTCTTGTGACGCTGCTGAAATCTCGCAGCGTCGATAAGCTGGAAACCACGGGCATCAATCTCAATCCCGTCTACAGCTACGACAACAACAAGCAAACCCTTACCGGATACAACGCATCCAATACCGTAAGCTTTCGCATAGCGAATATCAAAGCGGGTGAACTCATCGATGATGCCGTCAAAGCGGGGGCAAGCCGGGTCGATGGCATTAGCTTTGTGGCAACGGAAGATGCGATCGCTGCCGCCCAAAAAGTCGCCCTTCGCAAAGCAACACAAGAAGCCCAAGCTCAGGCTCAGGCCGTCCTCGGTGCGCTCAACTTCACTCAAAAAGAGATTATTGGAATTCAGGTCAACAACGCGGTGCCGCAGCCTAGACCCATGGAAAATGCCAACAGTTTCGCGCAGCGGATCAAGAGTGCGGATGCCCCCAGTCCGGTCATTGGCGGAGAGCAAACCGTTGAGGCAACTGTGACATTGGAGATTAGCTACTAGATTTACTGGCTTGGTTTACTTGCTCTCATCAGCAACTCAGTAAACACGGTAAAATCAGCCTTTCACCCTACTGCTGCTTTACTAAGATGACTGATCTTCAACCGTCTATTCAACCTCTAGCCCACCAACAAGCGCTGCCCGATTCCCTGGAAGAAGCGATCGTTCAGGCACAGTCAGCCACGAAAGCGGCTCTTGCGGCTGGATACACGCGACTCTCTATTGAAATCCTGTTTCCAGAACTGAAGGTGATGCCTATTGCGCAGCAGTTTGTCGAAGCCTTTGCTGAACTTGGACCTGGACTCAAGGTGTTCTTTACGGACGCGGGGACGGCGGCTTGGGCGAAACAGGGCTGGGGAGACGTTCCTTTTCAATGTCGCAGTGTGGATGTAGCTGGATCTCGGCAAACCACGGAAGCGGAAGAGCACATCGACGAAGGGGACAAGCTCTATATTATCGTTGCGCCAACGGCAGTGGAAGTTTGGGCGGTAGAAAAACTCTGCAATCAGGCCGGGAATGTCCCAGTTGTTATTTTTATCCCTCGCTTAGAAGATGTCAGCATCGTGGGAATTGGCTATGCAGGACGGGCGTTGCGCGATCGGTTTTTGACGACGATCGAGCCTTGCTACTACCTGCGGCCTATTGACGATTCAGTTGCATTGACCCGATTTTATCCAACGCCTTGGCAAGTGTGGGTCGAAAAAGAAGGACTCTGGAGCGTCGCTGCAGAAGAACTCCTGAAGCCCGATACGGAAAAGTTGGATGGAATCATTTCAACAGCATTAGGGACGGGCCAAAAAGGACGATCGATTTTTGCTGAACTGGGCGATTTCATTCGGGCGCTAGGACGGTAAATTTCCGTAAATTGACCTAACAACAGGATATTTGGAGAAAAATATTGGATTGAACCGGATGCTTTATGAAGTTTTCATGGAGAGTGGTGAGCATTTATCCAATCGAGAGGTTTGCACGATGCCTTTTGGGTGAGCTTGGGCCATGATTGATTTATCTGCTGTTGCTACGATTTCAAAGAATCACGATTTCCCCGAGATCCCAGTGAACTGTAGAAATTCTATGACTTCAGGCAAAATCCCTAGTTGAATCCAGAAGGCACACATCGCACCATGAGACACAGTTCTAATCGACGCATTGTTATTGGAGATGTCCATGGCCATTACGATGGCCTTATGATGCTGATGGATGCCATAGCGCCTCAGAAAGACGATGAAGTGTATTTTCTCGGCGACTTGATCGATCGCGGTCCTAAAAGTGCGCAGGTCGTCGAGTATGTCCGATCGAGCGGCTACTCCTGCGTCTTAGGCAACCATGAACAAATGCTCCTCGAAGCCTTTCCCAATGGTCAGGTCTTCGCACCCGCACTTCAGAACTGGCTCCACAGCGGAGGCAGAGCGACCATGGCCAGCTACGACGACGTGGAATCGCTACTCGAACATTTGGACTGGATTCGGACCTTTCCGACGTACCTCGATCTTGGAGACCTGTGGCTCGTTCATGCAGGTGTCCATCCCAACCGCCCTATTGAGCAGCAGGGTTCTCAGGAGTTTTGCTGGATTCGGGATGACTTTCACACGAGCCAGAAGCCATTTTTTGCGGATAAGTTGATCATTACCGGGCACACGATTACCTTCACATTTTCGGGCGTCACGCCGGGAGATATCGTCAGTGGGAACGGCTGGATCGACATCGACACGGGAGCTTATCATGCCAAGAGTGGCTGGCTGACGGCGTTTGACACCACTTGCCAGAAAGTGTACCAAGTCAACGTGCAGCACAATGCGGTTCGGGTTTTGCCGTTGACGGATGTGCTGGTGCAGCTTCAGCCGGGGAAGAGTATTCGGAAGCAGTCCGTTTTGCTGTTGTAGAGTACGATAGGGACACTGTTGTATCTTGAGTCAGACATGATGTTGCAACCAGTCCTGTGCAAATTTTTAAACCGATCTATTCGGCTAACAGCGATCGTGGGGCTGGTCATGAGTTGTGCTCTCTTGACCGGATGCGTGGACTACAATCTCGGCATCCAATTCGAGAGTCCCAATGCCGGACAGGTGACCCACCGCATTAGGCTTGAAAACGATACCCATCCCACCGCACAAGCTTTTCTTCGGCAGGTGCGACAGCAGACCGAGCAGGTCCAAGGCTCCTTCCGATCGATTTCCCCGCAAGAATCTATCGTCACGATTCCCTTCCACACCGCAACGGAGCTAGAGCAGTCCTTTAATCGCTTCTTTCAGGCTTCAGATCAAACTTCAGGTCAGGCTTCGAGTGATCGGGTCAATACTTCCGTGAGTGACCTTCCAACCGTGGTGTCCCATGTGACGATTCAGCAAGGGAACTGGCTCCTGTTTGAACACGATCGACTAATTTTTGATGTAGATTTAAGTGCCTTTGGGCTGCAAGGTACCGAGAGTTTTGCAGCCCCCGGCACCCTCTTTAATCTAACGATGGCAATCAATAATCGCACTTGGGATCTCTATTCAGGCAAAAAAAATCACATCGTGACGGATCTTTGGATGCCGATGCCTCTAGGGTGGGGGACAGTAGCGATCGGGTTACTCGTGGGATTGGGATTGCGGAAACGCGCAACTTCACTTCAAGAGCCATAGAAATATGATAGAAAGCCGAGATCTTAAGCGCCTCCTTTATTTTGGGTTGTTGTTCCCGACGGTGACACTGAATGTGTGGGTGTTGAGCGGGATTGTGTCCTATTTTCAGCAGTTAGTCACGCTGTTGATTGTGTCGGCGATTTTGGCGTTTTTGTTGGACTATGTGGTGCGGGGACTAGAACGGGTTCGGGTGCCTCGATCGGGGGCGATTATCCTGGTGCTGCTAGCGACGGTGGCTATTTTGGGAATCGTAGGGGTGACGCTGGTTCCTATTTTAGTGACTCAAAGTGTGCAGCTTTTTAACAATATTCCAAATTGGCTAGAGACCAGTCGGGGGCACGTTATTGGGATGGATGCCTGGGCAAAAAGTAAGAATTTCCCAATAGATTTGCAGGTGTTGAGCAGTCGGGTCAGTGGGCAGATTGAGAGTCAAAGTCAGGAACTGGCCAGACAAGCGCTGGGGGTGGCGATCGGGACCTTGTCCAGCTTGGTGGATACGATTTTTGTGATTGTAATGGCGTTTTATATGTTGCTCTATGGGGGCCAACTGTGGCGGGGGTTGATTGAGCGATTACCCGATCGGTTTGGGAGTGCGTTTGGCCATGCGCTGCGGGTTAATTTCCACAACTTTTTTCTGAGTCAGTTTGTATTAGCGCTGTTTATGACAATGACGCTGATTCCTATCTTTTTAGTGTTAAGAGTGCCCTATGCGTTGCTGTTTGCGTTGCTGATTGGGCTGGCGGAGCTGATTCCATTTGTCGGGGCGGCGCTGGGGATTGGGGGTGTGACGTTGCTGGTGATGTTTCAAGATTTTTGGCTGGCGTTCTCGGTGGGGATGGCCGGGACGACGTTGCAACAGATTCGAGATAACTTAATTGCACCGAAGATTATGGGAGACCTGACGGGTTTGAACCCGATTTGGATCTTTGTGTCGCTGCTATTGGGGCTGAAGATTGCGGGAATTTTAGGGGTATTTATTGCGGTGCCGTTGGCGGGGGCGATTAAGGCGACGATCGATGCTATCAGCGCACCCCGGACGAGGGAAGAATTGAGAATTGAGAATTGAGTCCTTTAGCTAGGGCGTTGGCGACGCCATTTTAGGGAGCAGCCGATCGCTTCGGTGGTCGGCGAGAGGATGGGTTGGTTACTGAGGGTCCGATCGATCGCGTCACGTAGATAGTGGGTTTTGACGGCGGTTGGATCTTGGATATTGTCGTCTAGAGCGCCGCTGTAGACAAGGACGCCTTTTGCATTGAGTAAGAAGACATGAGGCGTGTGGGTTGCGCCGAGGGTGTGGGCCACGTCTTGGTTTTCATCTCGCAAGTAGGGGAAGAGAATGCTCTGCTCAGTGGCAAAGGTTTTCATATTGTCGTAACTGTCTTCAGGAAATTGCACTGCGTCATTGGGGTTTATGGCAATGAGCGCTACGCCTTTAGGGGCATAGTCTTGGTGAAGCGCTTTGAGCCGATCGAGGACTAATTTCACGTAGGGACAATGGTTGCACATGATGACCACGCACACCGCCTGGTGGGACTCTAAATACCGGGCCAAGTGATGAACTTTGCCGTCTGTGCCCGGTAACTCGAAATCTGGAGCATAGCCGCCGATCGTTGTGATTGCCATGACGAGTGGAGAATGATGAGTGGAGAATTTTGAACGGTGAGTTCTTTATTATTTTAGCGAGATAGCGGGTCGATCGATCGTTTTTAGACAGGGTTTGTTTTTGGGATGGGTGAGACTTGTCGTGGATTCATTACAAGTTGTTACAATTAAGTTTAGATCTCCGTCAAGTGAATGTGATGTTGAATGTGAAGTTGCAGACAGATGATAATTTGAGTCCGTCTAGTGATTCGGAAGGGTGGCAGTGGGCGTTAACCCCGGAAAAAACGGTGACAATAGCCTATCAGCAGTCGGGGACGACGGGGATTCCGGTGGTGCTGATTCATGGGTTTGGGGCATCGTTCTATCACTGGCGCAAGAATATTCCAGCGTTGGCGCAGAATTCTCGGGTGTATGCGATCGATTTACTCGGGTTTGGTCAATCGGAGAAGCCTACGCCGGGGGTCGGAGCGAGCTATACCTTTGAAACGTGGGGACAGCAGATTATTGATTTTTGTCGGGAGGTGGTGGGCGGTCCTGCGGTGTTGGTGGGGAATTCCATTGGCTGTATTGTGGCGATGCAGGCGGCGGTTGATGGGCCAGAATGGGTAAGCGGAGTGGCGTTATTGAATTGTTCACTGCGACTATTGCACGATCGTAAACGAGCGACCCAACCCTTCTACAAGCAACTTGCGCCGCTATTGCAGAATGTCTTGCAGGTAAAGCCGATCGGTAACTTCTTCTTCAAACAAATCGCCCAGCCGAAGACGGTGAAGAAAATTTTGTTGCAGGCGTACAAACGTCCTGAAGCCGTGACGGATGAATTGGTCAATTACTTATTAGCGCCTGCGAGTGAACCTGAAGCAGCAGATGTGTTTTTGGCGTTTACGGCCTATTCCCAAGGCCCGTTGCCAGAGGATTTGTTTCCGCGTTTGAGTTGTCCTGCGATTGTCCTTTGGGGCAATGCGGATCCTTGGGAACCGATCGCCTTAGGTCGTGCGTTTGAGGCGTATCCGGCTGTGGAACAGTTTATTGAACTCGATGGGTTGGGGCACTGTCCGCAGGATGAAGCACCCGAAATCGTGAACCCTATTTTGACGACCTGGATTCAGGATTTGGCCGATCGGTAAGAGATGCTAGACAGGCTTTCTAATCAGCATAAAAAACCCTAGACCTCAACATGAAATCTAGGGTTTTTATTGGTTTTTAATGAACTAATCGCGGCTAGAACCAAAGATCATGATGAGGTACTGCAAGATTTGCAAGAAGGCATAGAGCGCAGTGGCTACATAGGTAAAGGCGGCTGCATCTAAAACCTTACGTGCGCCTTTGTGTTCGTCACCCTGCAAGATGCCATATTCATCAATTAGACGCAACGCACGAGCAGATGCGTCGAACTCTACAGGAAGAGTCACTAAATGAAACACTAGCGTAGATGCAAACAAAATCAATCCGATGTACACAAAGAACATGCTAAAGCCACCCAATGAACCGAATGCAAACCCGGCCATGATCATCATCGGGCCAATATTCGATCCGATATTAACGGCTGGAACGAGGGCCGATCGGAGGTTCATGGCTTGGTAGCCTTCCACATCTTGCAGTACATGGCCACATTCGTGGGCGGCTACGGCGGCGGCAGCGAGAGACGTGGACCCATAGATGCCTTCAGACAGACGAACGGCTTTGGCGCTAGGGTCATAGTGATCGCTCAACACGCCAGCGACAGGTTCGACGGTAACGTCATGAACTCCCATACGTTTGAGAATGAGTTCGGCGACTTCTGCGCCCGTCATGCCCATGGTGGACTGAACTTTAGCATATTTTTCGTAAGTGCCTTTGACGCGCTGCTGCGCCCACCACACGAGAATCATGCCAGGGATGAGCAGCAGCATTGTGGGATGAAAGAACATCAGGTACTCACCGTTTTGGATTGGATTTTGGCTCACTAATATGCTATCACTTCTTTTTTGGCGTGACGCGATCGGATATTTCTACTGGGATAGGTTTGGAAGGGCGATCGTAGAGGCTTAAGGCAGGCTTACGGTATGACTCCTGCAATCGATCGAGGCTGGAGAATGCCGCGTGGTGATCATGATGATGAGCAACTTAGGCGGATACGTTAGAATAAGAGGATCCAAATTGATTTGTTACTGACTAACATGTCCTTTGAATGGGATTCCAATAAGGCTCGATCGAACTGGTAGAAACACCAAATTACCTTCGAGGAAGCCATTACCATTTTTGCCGATCCTAATTTACAGTTTGCTCCTGATCCTGAACATTTCGATCAAGAAGAACGTGAATGGGCGATCGAAGAAACGGAACAAGGGATGGTCCTTGTGATTGTTTTTACAATGCGTGAGGACGAAATCAGAGTAATCAGCGCTAGACCCGCTACCCCAAAAGAGATTAGACGTTATGAGTCAGGAACCTGAATTTCCCTTCGATCGTGCTAGACGAGTTACGCCTGAAGAGCATCAACGGTTTAAGGCGGCGATCGAACAACAGTTGGGTATGAAGCTGCGCGATCGTCCGAGTGTTGCTCAGTCCGGTGAACATTATGAGTCTGTTGTTCTACAGTTGCACCCTAAGATTTTAAGCTGGGCAAAAGCAGAAGCTGAGAAACAAGGGGTTGTGTACCAAGCTGTTATTAATGCGGTGTTTTTGCAGCAGGTTAGCTAAGACTCGATCGATTGTACAGTGACGGTGCAGACGATCGCAGTGATGGCGATCGTGGACAATGAAGGCAACCTCATGGTATGACTCAATGTGTCAGAAAATAGTGCTGAGAGATCGCGATAGCCATTGACAATCCGAAGAATCTCAACATCCTCACCGATTGGGATGTAGAAGACGACATGCCGATCGATCGGTTCTCATAATTTCCATTCTCAACCTGATTCTGGACCAAAATCTCCAACTCGGGCGGCAACGCGATCACCATAAAAATAAACTCCAGACTCTATAGCTATAGGTGTCTCTGTTTTAGCGTATGCCAAAACCAATCGATCGCCCCTCACCCCGCAGAACCCAATAGTATTAACAACGGTAGGACGATCATTAAAGATCCCTAAGATCATCCCGCGTTAATCGTTAGACAAATCTCAGAGGTGCATCTTTCGATCGAAAAACATCCCTTATTTTTAGTGCGTCATTGTGCTCTACGATAAAGCCGATCGCGATTGAAACTTGTCAAAAATTACGCCTCACGATGATTAGGCGAGGAATGAATGAGAAAAATAGACTTTAATCCATCCTACATAGGACAGCGCCCCGACATCGAAACATTAGTGAATCCCAATGCAAAACGGGTTCTTGATGTTGGCTGTAGCACGGGAACACTTGGCGCAGCAATTAAAGCAAGAACAGGTGCGCAAGTCTTTGGAATTGAGCTGTCAGAAGAGATGGCCGCCGAATCGCTGCATCATATCGATCGCGTCTTTGTTGGAGATGCAGCAGGAATCATTCTTCAAGGAACACTAGAAGGCTATCACTTTGACACGATCGTTTTTGCGGATGTCTTGGAGCACTTAGTCGATCCTTGGGCCGTCCTGAGCGCTGCGACGAATTATCTTGAACCAGACGGAAGCATCATCGCCTCCATCCCAAATATTAGACATATCGATACCCTTTATCATCTTGTATTCAAAGGGCATTGGCCTTACCGAGAACGCGGAATTCATGACAAAACACACCTTCGATTTTTTACCCGCCACACTATTGTCCAGCTCTTTGAGAGTGCAGGACTCACCATCGATACGATCGAAACCAACTACAGAATCATCGAAAAACCGTCCAACCTCAATCGTTTTGCTAAGTTTTTTGCCATCCCGATCGTCAGAGATTTCCTCGCATTTCAATACCTAATCCGAGCACACCGAACCCCTTCCTCGCCCTAACGAAATAAACCACCACAGCATCTGCAACGGGAGGACGATCGAATTAATCAATCGGAATATCAGACAATAGTGCTGAAAGGCAAAACTCACTGAATCATCGACTGAAGTGCAACTTGAAGATCTTGCGTCAGCGTTGCAACCGATCGTTTGGCAGATTTACGATCGACGCTGTACTCATCCCACCGACCCGAAATTGCGATCGGCTCCCCAATGGTTACAAACCCACACTTCTTGCCCAGCTTTGGACGGTTTAGCCCCGGACGATCTTGCTTGATCTTTTGGACCATTTCCCAGGTCAATAACAATGTTTCCGCAAACCGTTCTATTGTCATTTTTTCCTGTACATATTTCCCCGTCACCGCCACAAATCCCTCCACAAGCCGCATATGCCACAGCCGCAAACTTGCCTCTTCTGCCACCCGGTCGGCCAGTCCGCGCTCCAAAAGTGATAATGACTCCAGATTGAGATCTTCGCGGTAAATCAACTCCCAGGCTAACTGTTCCAACCGACGACAGCGATCGATTACATTGCCCCGTCCCGATGCGCCAAAGTATTGTTCAGCAACCGTTAATGCATTGTTCATTAGATGATGTAAACGTTGCCCAAATTGATGGTTACTGTCTCCAGATAACGTTGCAGCATCAATCCTCTCGCATCGATAAAAACGGTGATAGTGCGTTTCCATACTGGACAACAAATATTCGCCTAAGCCATACATCCGATAATACGCTATTTCATCTAACGTATCGCCGATACCGTGTTGTGATACTACCCCACAATTGTGTTCTAACTCACTTAGTAATTCCTGAATCGCCGCCCAGGAAGACGACGTGTACTTGTATTGAATCCCGATCGGCACAATCAAAACTTCTTCATTCCGACCCGCCTTACGCAAATCCTCCATGCACCAAAACGCCATCTGCGCGAGGCCCGGTTCGAGTGGACTCATGACTTCGCTATGGCCATTGGTCCCACCCTCGGGGGCGGCCAATAGTGGAAACTGCCCATCTAGCAACAGCTTCCGCGCTGATTTTAGGCCCGTACGATCGACCTTCCCACGCATAATTGGGGTGCCGCCGAGTTTGGAATACAACCAGCCCATGGACTTCCCGGCCCATAACGGAATGCCCCGATCGTACATAAAATGCGCATGATTCAACGATCGCAGTTTGATGTTCATGGCTTTAGCTGTCCTTGGGAGGAGCCGTCCCAGGGTGTATCCCATACAAATAGGATCATCCACACTCGGATGCCGAAACGCCAAAATCACCCGCACCTGCCGCTGCTCAAACTGCTGATAGACACGCACCAGTTCCTCTAGATTGTGAGCCTGCACCTCCGTCAAAGAAGTCTTCGATCGCATCCATAGCGGCAGAAGCCACTGCGTTAGGCGCACAATCTTTAGGTCTAGCGCGGGCGGAATGAACGCAAGCGGTGGCTGGGCAGGGGTGATGAACAGAGACACCAGAAAACTCCTAAGATTATGTGTAACGGGGATAACGCCCGCTACAGCCTAAAAATAAGAGCCTGTGCGGACTGAACTTAGAATGCCCGATCGAAGCCGTCTTTTACTAACCTGTTTTACCAATCTGTTTCGCCAATCCGAAAACCAGCGGTACTATTAATCTGTGATCCGCGCAAATCGAGTCCATTCGATGGGCGTTGCACAACCATCCACCTATCCCGTCTGCACCATGTTAATCGACCTCATCCAGTTCATTCCTATGGACTTGCCTCACTTCGATCTGATCCAAACCCTGCATTTCCAAGCGCTACATCTCCCTGCTCTAGACTTGCCCACCGCCCATGACCACCCGGTTCTCGCGCAGGTTCTTGCACAGTTTAAGGAAACCAATATCCAAGACGATGTGTCCAAAGTGTGGGGGAAATTTGTCCGGACGGGTCAGGTGTGGGCTTTTTTGATCGGCATGATTATCGGCTATCTGGCGAAATCGTTTACCAGTTATGGCTAACGCTTGCTGCACGTCACCTTTATCAGAGATAATCCTTTGCTGTCGTACCTAAGGACATCCTCACCCGTGCAGCAAAGTTCTCCCCCAACCTCGTCGTCCCAAGCCTCGTCCCAAACCTGGAGCCAACGCTTTGAAGGATCGCTCCATCCCGCTATTGTGCTGTTCAATGCCAGTATTGGTTTCGACATTGCGCTGATTGAATACGATTTGACTGGGTCGCAGGCGCACGCGAAGATGCTGGCCAAGCAACAGATTATCACGCTAGATGAAGCAAATCGTCTGGTCGCAGGACTAGAGCAAATCCGCCAAGAATACCGCAACCACCAATTTCATCCCACCGTAGAGGATGAAGACGTCCATTTTGCGGTTGAGAAGCGTTTGATTGCGATCGTGGGAGACGTGGGTAAGAAGCTCCACACCGCTCGATCGCGCAATGACCAAGTGGGCACGGACACCCGTTTGTATTTAAGAGACAAAATCAGTCAGATCCAAGCTCAACTGCGATCGTTCCAGTCGGCCTTAGTCCAGCACGCTGAAGCGCATATCGAAACACTGATTCCCGGCTATACCCATCTTCAGCGCGCGCAGCCGATTAGTTTGGCGCATCATCTGTTGGCCTATGTGGAAATGACGGAGCGCGACATTGAACGGTTGATGGATGTGAGCAAGCGGGTAAATATTTGTCCGTTGGGAGCTGGTGCGCTGGCGGGGACGACGTTCCATATCGATCGGCACTATACGGCGGAACTGTTGGGTTTTGAGTCGGTGTATGGCAATAGTCTGGATGCGGTGAGCGATCGGGACTTTGCGGTGGAGTTTTTGGCGGCGGCAAGTTTGATTATGGCGCACCTAAGCCGATTGTCAGAGGAAGTAATTTTCTGGGCGTCACAGGAGTTTGGATTTGTGGCGTTGACCGATGCCTGTGCGACGGGATCGAGCATTATGCCGCAGAAGAAGAACCCTGATGTACCGGAACTGGTGCGCGGCAAGACGGGGCGCGTGTTTGGTCATTTGCAGGCGATGTTGACGATCATCAAGGGCTTGCCGCTGGCCTACAACAAGGATTTCCAAGAAGATAAGGAGTGTTTGTTTGATGCGGTGCAGACGGTACGATCGTGTTTGGAGGCGATGACGATTTTGTTTGAGGAGGGGATTGTCTTTAAGCCACAGCGGTTGGCAGATGCAGTCGCCGAAGATTTTTCCAATGCGACGGATGTGGCGGATTATCTAGCAGGCAAGGGCGTTCCGTTTCGAGAAGCCTATGGGTTGGTGGGGACGGTGGTCCGAACGTCTCTGGCAGCGAATAAGTTGCTAAAGGATCTGACCCTAGATGAGTGGCAGGCATTGCATCCGGCGTTTGAATCCGATATTTACGCCGCGATCGCCCCTCGTCAGGTGGTGGCCGCGAGAAATAGTTTTGGGGGGACGGGGTTTGAGCAGGTGCGCCGTGGGTTAGCGGTGGCGAAGGCTCGATTGGGGTGATGGGATAAGAGGGAACATTAGATTGAGTGGGGCTTCGGGGCGATCAGGCGATCGAGTTCAGAGGCGAGGGCGAAGGTTTTCGATGGATTCGATCGGTAGTCCCAACGCCCTAGCAATCACTTCAGGAGTCATCCCTTCCCGGAGTAAACCGATCGCCGCTTCCAACTTCCCTTCCAACTTCCCTTCCAACTTCCATTCTTCTTGTTTTTTCAGATAAGCCGCAGATAGATTCATAATCAATTCCTCCTCTTCAGGGGTAAGCGAGCGATTTGCTTCCAATTTGGCACGATAGTTCGCCAGGATTTCTTCAATACTACTATAGAGCGCAGATTGATGGGGTTTCGTCACCAGTTCCTGGATCGCCCGTTCTTGATTTCCATCTCGCCCAAGCAATCGAATCCAAAGGGTCTCCTCCGTAACAGGCAATTGATGCACGACGATCAAGCCTGTACGATCGAGCTTTGGCCATCGATAAACTCCCGGAATGCGAGACTTACGAAGCCCAAAACCCTGACGAATCTCCTCCGAAGTCGTTGGCATAATGAACCACAAATCCGGTAACATGTCCTCTGTCAAGGTCTCATCCTTGCGTTTCGCCGAGCGTGCCATATCCCGTTCAATATCCGTCAACTTTCCCCGACAGGCTCGAATTTCCATTGCCGTCGCTGGATTGCGAAACACTTCAATCAATGAATCCCGCCGTAAAAGCTGACCCATTAATCCTAATTTTTTTCGCTGGGTTGCGATCGTCATCGTGGAATTACGTTCAAACCAGAGATCGCCTTCTCGACGTTCAGATTTGATCACTTTATTTGGAACAGCGATGCCAATATTACTCAGCAATTCTGTTAAATAATCCTTTGCAAAATCGTCATGCAGAAATTCTGACATTATTTCTACCGCAGCCCTTTTCGCATCATCACCAGATTATCGCGATGTACCACGGTTTCGTCGCCGTCATAGCCGAGAAGCTGTGTGACTTCAACCGATCGATGACCCCGAATCTTTTGCAATTCTTTGCTAGTGTAGTTGACCAATCCCCGCGCGATTTCCTGCCCGTGCAGGTTACAAATGCGCACCGTGTCCTCCCGCTGAAACTCGCCATCAATCCCGATAATCCCCGCTGGCAAGAGCGATTTCCCCGCTAAGGCGATCGCATTCATTGCGCCGTCGTCGAGGTAAAGTTTCCCCGATGGAACCATGCCGTGAGCAATCCACCGTTGCCGCGCTGTAATGGGGTTATCTTGCGGCTCAAAGCGAGTGCCAATAGATTCTCCAGCTAGGATTTTAAATAGATTTCGCGGGGTATTACTGTTCATAATAATGGTGCGAACCCCGGCCCCGGACGCAATCCGCGCCGCCGAAATCTTGGTCTCCATGCCGCCTGTGCCCCACTGACTCCCGGCATGACTTGTATCCACCTCCAATGCATCAATGTCATGCACCACTTCGATCGGTTTTGCGTCCGGATTCGTTCGGGGATTGGCGGTATAAAGCCTGTCAACATCCGTGAGTAAAAACAACCAATCTGCATCGACCAAACCCGCGACCAAAGCCGAAAGCGTGTCGTTATCGCCAAATTTTAATTCGTCTACGGCAACGGTGTCGTTTTCATTGACTACAGGAATTACGTTTAGGTTTAACAATTCGTGAAACGTACGATAGGCATTTACATACCGATTGCGTTCCACCAAATCCCCGCGCGTGAGTAAAACCTGTGCGATCGGCTGTTGCATGGCCGTAAAAAAATCATCATAAATCCGCATCAACCGCCCCTGCCCTACTGCCGCCACGGCCTGCTTGACGGCCATCACCTTCGGACGTTCGCTCAATCCCAACCTCGCACAGCCGACGCCCACCGCCCCCGACGACACCAAGACCACGCGATGTCCCGCTTGCCGCAGTTCGCTAAGGACTTCGACTAAGGTGGCGATCGTGGAAAGGGCCAAATTTCCAGTTTCGGAAGAGGTCAGACTGGATGTTCCAATTTTGATGACGAGCGTTTGGAGGGCGATCGGGTTCATTGCAGTGAGGGAACGTGACGGTCTCCATAGTTTACCGTGAGCGAGAGACATTTTAGAGCGATCAACCAGGGTGCTAGGATTTATAGTGAGTAGAGATCTATCACTTAAGGAAGACTTGAAATTGGCACGAATTGCGATCGCAACGTCTGAATTTATCCCGTGGCTGGCAGCGGCGCAGCAGTTAGCGATCGAACACTCAGTTGAACCCGCAGAACTCGATTGGTTATTGCTAGAAGTAACGGACCTCGATCGTCTTTCGTTAAAGTTTGGCAGCTACGAACGCAAGTCTCACCTTCACTGTGAATGGTCTTTAGCAACGCTACAAAGCAAATGGCACCAACGGATTTTCGATCGCGTTCCGGTCCAATATTTAGTGGGCCGCACCCCCTGGCGACAGTTTGAACTTCAGGTATCGCCAGCCGTGCTCATTCCTCGCCCCGAAACGGAGTGCCTGATCGATCACGTTGAACAATTTCTCAAAACTTCACCCGAACTCGCCCAAGGTCATTGGGTGGATCTCGGGACGGGCAGCGGTGCCATTGCGATCGCACTAGCGGATCTCATGCCTCACGCTAGCATTCATGCTGTCGATACTAGCGCTGATGCTTTAACCATTGCCCAATCCAATGCAGAACGGTTAGGATTCGGCGATCGGGTTCAGTTCTATCAAGGTCGTTGGTTTGAGCCATTGGACTCGGTGAAGGGATTGATCGCCGGGATGATTTCAAACCCGCCCTACATTCCTAGCCAAGAAGTCTTAAACTTGCAGCCCGAAGTGACGATTCATGAACCGCATCTTGCCCTTGATGGCGGCGAGGATGGACTCGCATGTTTGCAGCATTTGATCCAGGTTGCGCCGATGTATTTGAAGCCATCGGGACTGTGGATGGTGGAGATGATGCAGGGCCAAATGGATACGATCGTAATGCGATTGGATCACGCAGGATACACCAACATTCAGCGATTGCGGGACTTGGAAGGCGTCGATCGATTTGCAATGGCTGTGGTTCCTTAAAGATCAAGGACTTGAGTGTTGTGATGTCGTGAGAGAACTGGAATCTCTAGACAAATTTGAGCCATATGCTTTACTCGATATAAAGATTTTACTATCCTAAACCTTGTAAGACGATCGCTTGGGGTTTGTGTAAAAGCGTTGCAGTTGGCGCGGTAGGATAAGTAGCTGTTAAGTCTAGCCTAAGGTCAAGGTATTTCATGAGCACACCTGCATTTTGCGACGGTATTCAGTATTTTGGTGAAGCACCCCAAGGCTTTGAACAGTATGGCAAGCAGAGCGCGATCGCACCCGGTACAAAGGCAGTGAACGCGACGGACCCGGCGGCGGCCTATCAGGTGATGCTCTACAGCGATGCCTTGCGCTACCTAATGCTACAAATGACGGCCAGTAAGGCGTCCGGACATCCAGGCGGGTTCGCAAGTCAAGCAGAAGCCTACGCATCGCTGGTGCTCTTGGGACACAAAAACTTTGTCACAGAAGTTGGGCACCATGCACCGGGATTCTACAGCGCAATGTTCTTGGATCAGTCTCTCGAAGACATGGGAATTAAAACCGTGCAGAATTTGCGCGATCGGTTCCGCGAACGTCATGGACTATTGGGGCACTTGTCGGGACAGATTCCGGGACTCTTAGCTCCGGCAGGTCCATTGGGTCAAGGTCAGCATTTTGCGATGTCGGGTGCGCTACTGAATCCGGGGGTGTTGTTCCCTTGTACAATAGGCGATGGCGGTTTGGGTGAGCCGTACATTATGAGTTCGATCGGGCATTTCAATACGGCTTATCCGACCGTGACGAACTTTCTTCCGGTACTAGTGTGGAATGGTTTTTCACAGGAACACCACAGTATGGTGTCGTTAAAATCCAATGATGAAATGATTGCTTATTGGACGGGGAATGGATTCAAAGAAGTCGTATTAATCAATGCTAAAGACTACGACGATCAAAATCAATCGGGTGAATATATAGACAGCACGATGTTCTCTTTTGAGAAGCGGTTAGCGTTTAACCAAGCTGTATTGGCGGCGGCAGATAAGGCGGCGAAGTCTGCACTGGGTGGGACGTTGACGGTATTGATTATTAAGCAACTTAAGGGTGCTGGAGTTCATGCGCGGGGTGCGAAGTCCCATAACCTGTACGCGCATCATACGTTGGACAATGCAGATATTATTGGAGGAATGAAGTCTTGTGCATTGTCTCCAGAAGCTTGGGCATTAGTTCGCGATAATTGTGTTCGTGCAGGAGGCGGTTCGTCGAGTAAAGTTGCTGTCACCGAATCAACTCGTGCATTAACAGATTTGGGCACACTGCCGTTGCAAGAGTTTGAAGTGGGCGGGGAGACGAAGGTTTCCACGACGGCGATGGGTGTCATTGTCGGTTACGTTGGCAAAACCGATCGCGATTTCGTTGTGACTAACGCTGATGGTAATGAAGCCTCTGGCATTGCCAATATTAATCAAGTCTTGAAAATTAATCACCCGACTGAAGATCCGCTGTACAATCAAGCGCCGGGTGGGCAGGTGTACGAGCCATTAAGTGAGGATGCCTGTGCGGGTTTGGCGGCGGGGATGGCGCTGTTTGGGGCACGATCGCTCTGGTGTTCCTATGAGTCCTTTGCAATCAATGGCGTGCCCATCTGGCAAACGGTGACGCAGGCAATGGCAGAACTCCGCCGTCCGACGCCTTCGACGATTTGTTTATTCACCGCAGGGGCACTCGAACAAGGTCGCAACGGCTGGACCCATCAACGGCCTGAAATTGAAGCGTATTTTGCATCAATGCTGCGAACAGGAAATGTGTTTGCACTCTTCCCCATTGATGCCAATAGCACTCAAGCCTGTTACGAATGGGCGATCGGAACCTTCAACAAGGGCATCACCATTACGGTGAGCAAATCGCCATTGCCAGTGCGATCGACGTTTGCACAAACTCGGGATGCTATTGCGAATGGTGGCGTGATCTTGCATGAAAGCGAAGGCACAAAAAAAGTGGTATTTGCAACGATCGGCGATATGGTCCTCGGCCCGGTGATGGATGCGACGAAACAGTTGGAGGCACAAGGGTTTGGCGTTCGGGTCGTGGCTGTTGTCAATCCTCGTCGGTTGTATCGATCGTCCGATGTGCTGTGGGATACTTGCTCGGAGCCGGATGATGAGTTCTTATCGGATGCGGCGTTTGAATTGATGTTTGGCGGAGATGCGGTGATTGGCGTTACAGGCGGTCCGGCGAATATGTTGGAACCTGTGCTCCTGCGTAGTCGTGCAAACCGTGATGTCTTTGCGTGGAAGCGTGGGGAGACGACGGCTTCGGCGGGTGAACTCATGACGTTTAATGGGATTACGAGTAAGGCGATCGTTAAGCGAGCGATCGAGCTTGCGTGATGAATTTAGAAGGGTGAATTGAGAAGTGAGAAAGGGGATGGAGGCGATCGTTTAACTGGGCGATCGTTTTTGGCCCCTTTTTCATGGGGTTTCGCTAGAATTGAATCTTGCATTCCATCGTAATGAAGAACAGATAATGAAGGAATAACCCAATGCCGTAAACCTCTAGTCGAAACGCGAGTGACCTATACGATCGCTCTTCAACGGTCAGATTTTCATGATTGAAAACGTTTCTGTTCGGGTTAATGAAGAAACGGGGGAACAGCTTTTCGACATTTTTCAGCAGCATGGCAGTCACTCACTTCAATCCATCCAATTACCTGAGGGGGTGATAACGTAGGCTACAACGCAGACATAGCAAGCTCCATGGCCCTGAGACCCTTACGATAATAAGGCCGTTTATTAGGACTTAGTTATATTAGTGAGGCGATGCAGCTCTGAAAATCACCATAAAAATTGACCCAAGAATGACTACAAAGGCCAATATAAAAGTTGCTATGCCGACGTTCCGATGTTCTACGATCGACTGGAGGTCATCGCCTTTCTTCTTTAACTCGTCCAATATACGTTTGAATGCCCATATTTTTAAGTGTTTTACCCTCGATCGTAGTTATCGAATAGGCCAAAGTCATGAGAACTAAGAGTCCGATCAGTCGGTCGTCCGTGACCCGAGTTTCTTCAAGATTATAGCCACCGGACTTAAGATCTCGGAACAT
>ENA-OFCD01000111-OFCD01000111.1-metagenomes-genome-assembly--contig:-NODE-111-length-53216-cov-7.519798_pt1 | contig 53216 bp, 48 predicted proteins | sample MGYA00153392_OFCD01 | MGnify analysis MGYA00153392 | reverse complement strand
TTTCGACCCCACGACGGGAGCCCGCACCAAGCGCGAGCGCGACGCGAACGGTGACGGCAAGATCGACCAGTGGTGGACCTACGACGGCGACAAGACGACGATCGCAATGGACCGTAACGGCGACGGCTTGCCCGACCCCGACAGCGTCGTCACGCTCGGCGGGAACGATGCGCCCATCGCTTCGGCATCCGCGACCGTGGACGCCGGCGCACCGCCGCCGCCCGCACCCGCCGCACCCGCCGCGCCCGCCGCGGCGCCGGCTCCGAGGCCGACACCCGCGCCCGCACCGGCGCCGGCGCCCGCGTCCGGCGGCGGCGGTCCCGTCACCGGCGGCTTGAACTGGGGTGCCTTGGCGCAGTGTGAGTCCGGCGGCAACCCACGCGCCGTCGGCGGCGGTGGCCTGTACTTCGGTCTCTACCAGTTCTCGTTCAGCACCTGGGCGGGCGTGGGCGGCTCGGGCAACCCGGCCGATGCCTCCCCGGCCGAGCAGACCTCCCGGGCCTCGATCCTGTACGGGCGCTCCGGCCGTTCACCGTGGCCGGTCTGCGGCAGGTTCCTGTAGTTGCCTGCTAGGCATAGCGGGTGGCTGATGACGGGTACCTGCTGACCGCACCCGACGTCCGCCGCCTCGCCGACCACTTGGGGTTGCGTCCGAGCAAGTCGCTGGGACAGAACTTCGTGATCGACCCGAACACCGTGCGCCGGATCGTGCGCACGGCCGGGGTCCGTCCCGACGACGTCGTCGTCGAGGTGGGCCCCGGCCTTGGTTCGCTGACCCTGGGCCTGCTCGGCGAGGCCGCCCGGGTGGTCGCCGTCGAGGTCGACCCGGTCCTTGCAGCCGAGCTGCCGGTCACGGCCCGAGAGCGGGCCCCGCACCTCGCCGACCGGCTCGAGGTCGTCGTGCAGGACGCGCTGCGGCTCGTCGACCTACCGGGCCCGCCGCCGACCGCCTTTGTGGCCAACCTGCCCTACAACGTGGCCGTACCGGTGTTGCTGCGACTGCTCGAGCGACTGCCGACGCTGCGTACCGGCCTGGTCATGGTGCAGGCAGAGGTCGCCGACCGGCTGGTGGCCGGGCCTGGCAGCCGGACCTACGGCGTCCCCTCTGTCAAGGTCGCCTGGCATGCTGCCGTGCGGCGGGCCGGCGCGGTCGGTCGCACGGTCTTCTGGCCGGCGCCGCACGTCGACTCCGGCCTGGTGGCGTTCACCCGCCGTCCGCCGCCGCCGGGCGACCTGGTCGCCACCTTTGCGGTCGTCGACGCTGCTTTCGCACAACGCCGCAAGACGCTGCGGGCAGCGTTGGCCGGCTGGGCGGGTGGCGTAGCCGAGGCCGAACGCCGCCTGCTGGCTGCCGGCATCGACCCCGGCGCCAGGGGTGAGCAGCTCGGCGTCGAGCAGTTCGCCCGGCTCGCCGTCGTCGGCGCCCCGTAGGCTGGACAGGCCTGGAGGGTCCGGGCCACCCCCGTCAGGAGAGTCCGCTGCCAGCCCGCACCCCCCTCGCGCGCGTGGTGGTGCGGGCTCCGGCCAAGGTCAACCTGCACCTGTCGGTGGGCGAGTTGCGCCCGGACGGCTTCCACGATCTGACGACCGTCTACCACGCCGTCGGTCTGTACGACGAGCTGACGGCAGCGAACGGGGACGGGCTGACCGTGCGGGTCCGCGGCGAGGGCGCCGCCGACGTGCCGGTCGACGCCGGCAACCTCGCGGTCCGCGCCGCGGTGCTGCTGGCCTCCGAGACCGGCCACAAGGCGGCGGTCGCGCTGACGCTGGACAAGGCAATCCCGGTCGCGGCCGGCTGCGCGGGCGGGTCGGCCGACGCCGCCGCAGCGCTGGTCGCCTGCGATGCGCTGTGGGGCACCGGGCTCAGTCGCGACGAGCTCGCCGGGCTCGGCGCCCGACTCGGCAGCGACGTGCCCTTCTCGCTGCACGGCGGCACCGCCCTCGGGACCGGTCGCGGTGAGCGGCTCACCCCCGTACTGGGCAACGGGACGTACTCCTGGGTGCTCGCGATCGCGGCCGGCGGCCTATCGACACCTGCGGTGTACGCCGAGCTCGACCGGCTGCGGTGCAGCGGCCCGGTGACGGTGGTCGGTGACCCGGCGGCGATCCTCACGGCGCTGCGCAGCGCCGACCCGCTGGCTCTCGGGCGGGCGCTGTCCAACGACCTACAACCTGCGGCCTGCTCGCTGGTGCCGGGGCTGCGCCGGGTGCTCGCGGCCGGCCGCGAGCTCGGCGCGCTCGGCGGGGTCGTGTCGGGCAGCGGTCCGACGGTGGCGCTGCTGGCCCGCGACCCGGCGCATGCCGCGACCCTCGCCGCCGGCCTGACGAAGAAGGCGCTGTGCCGGTCGGTGCGGGTCGCCGACAGCCCGGCGTCCGGCGCCCGCATCTGCAGCAGCCGGGCGGCGGGCTGATGGCCACCAACCTGGTCAACCTGGAGGTGGTGTCGGTCAGCCACGGCAGCCGGCAGCTGCTCGACGCGGTGTCGCTGGGCATCTCCGGCGGTGACCGGATCGGCATCGTCGGGCGCAACGGCGGCGGTAAGACCACCTTGCTGCGCACCCTGGTGAAGGCCGAGGAGCCGCAATCCGGCCGGGTGACGCACGCCGGCGGACTGCGGGTCGGTGTCCTTACCCAGGACGTCCGCGTCGACGAGCAGTTGACTGCCCACCAGGCCGTGCTCGGTGACGCGGCCGAGCACACCTGGGCCGGCGACGCCCGGGTGCGCGAGGTGCTGGACGGCCTGGGCCTGCACGACGTCGGACTCGACAGCACCGTCGGCACGATGTCTGGCGGGGAACGCCGACGCGTGGCGCTCGCCGCGCTGCTGGTCGACGAGTGGGACCTGCTCGTCCTGGACGAACCCACCAACCACCTCGACGTGGAGGGCGTCGCCTGGCTCGCGGCCCACCTGAAGGCCCGCAGCCGCGACCAGGCGCACCTGGTCGTGACGCACGACCGCTGGTTCCTCGACGAGGTCAACAGCCGCACCTGGGAGGTGCACGACGGTCTCGTCGACGCCTACGAAGGCGGCTACTCCGCGTACGTCCTGGCCCGCGCCGAACGCGACCGGTCGGCGTCCAGCGCCGAGCAGAAGCGCCTGCAGCTGGTCAAGAAGGAGCTGGCGTGGCTGCGCCGCGGGCCGCCCGCGCGCACCAGCAAGCCGCAGTTCCGCATCGACGCGGCCAACGCGCTGATTGCCGACGAGCCGCCGGCCCGGGACGACATCGCGCTGCAGCGCTTCGCCACCGCGCGGCTCGGCAAGCAGGTCTACGACGCGGAGCACCTCGCTCTGGCGTACGACGGTCGGGTGCTGTTCGACGACGTGACCTGGCGGGTCGGCCCGGGTGACCGGGTCGGCATCGTCGGCGTCAATGGTGCCGGCAAGTCGACCCTGCTCAAGCTGCTCGTCGGGCTGGTCCAGCCTGCCGCAGGCGAGGTCAAGGTCGGCCTCACCGTCAAGCCGGCCTACCTCTCCCAGGAGGTGGCTGAGCTCGATCCCCAGCTGCGGGTGCTCGAGGCGGTCGAGCAGGTCGCCCGCTCGGTCGACCTGGGCGGCAAGCCGGTCGGCGCGTCCTCGCTGTGCGACCGTTTCGGCTTCACCGGCGACGCGCAGTGGACCCGGGTCGGCGACCTGTCCGGCGGCGAGCGGCGGCGGCTGCAGCTGCTCCGGTTGCTGATGGGCGAGCCCAACGTGCTGCTGCTGGACGAGCCGACAAACGACCTGGACATCGACACGCTGAACGCGTTGGAGGACGTGCTGGACGGCTGGCCCGGCACCCTGCTGGTGGTCAGCCACGACCGGTACTTCCTGGAGCGGGTCACCACCACGACGTCCTCACTGATGGGCGACGGCACCGTGAAGGCGTTGCCGGGTGGCGTCGACGAGTACCTCGCGACCCGCGTCAAGCGCTCGGCGCCGTCAGTGTCGGCGGTGCGCGTGCCAGTCGGCGACAGCCGCGCGGCCAGGAAGGAGCTGTCGCGGGTCGAGCGGGAGATCGGCCGACTCGACAAGGCCGAGAGCAAACTGCACCTGCAGCTCGCCGAATCAGCGGCCGACCACGCGGCCGTCCAGGCCCTGGACGATCAGCTGCGAGCCCTGCAGGTCGAGAAGGCCGACCTCGAGGACACCTGGCTGGAGCTCTCAGAACGGGTGTGAGACGGGGCGCCCACGGACCCCAGGAGCTGTGGGGGTCGCCAGCACGCACGGTGGCGACATCGCAGGCGCCGGTCGCCACTGGACAGTGGCAGGATGGCCCAGGCGCGAAGGCGCCGGTCGGCTGTGGGGTAATAGGCAACCTGCTGGCCTTTGGTGCCATGCGATCCTGGTTCGAGTCCAGGCAGCCGAACGGCAAGTCGGCCGGACCTTCCCCGCGCAGTCGCGGTGGGGACGCATGGCGCTTTCACGGGTGGCCGAAGGCGCCGGTAGTCTCATCGCGCCGGGCCCGCCGGCTCCGTTCGCCCGCCGAGGAGCAGCAGTGACCGACGCGCGCCCCGTCGTCGTCGTCGTGCTGGCCGCGGGTGAGGGTAGGCGCATGCACAGCGCGACACCCAAGGTCCTGCACACGTTGGCCGGCCGCTCGATGCTTGAGCACGTGCTCAGGGCGGCCCGATCACTCGAGCCCGAGCACCTCATGGTCGTCGTCGGCCACGGCCGCGAGCAGGTGACGGCCCATCTCGCTGAGGTGGACCCCGCAGCGACCCCTGTCGTACAGCACGAGCAGCGCGGGACCGGTCATGCCGTACGGGTAGCCCTCGCCGGCCTGGGGCAGTTGGCCGGCACCGTTGTCGTTGTCCCGGGCGACGCGCCCCTGCTTACCGCCGACGGCCTATCCCGGCTCGTTGCCGAGCATCAGGCCGCCGGCGCAGCCACCACCCTGCTGACGGCGATACGTGACGATCCGACGGGATACGGCCGGGTGGTGCGCGGCGCGGAGGGCGACGTCGCGAGCGTCGTCGAGCACAAAGACGCGGACGGGCCCACCCGGGCCGTCCGTGAGGTCGCCACCAGTGTCTACGCGTTTTCCGCCGGGCCGCTGCTCGAGGCTCTCAGCCAACTGACGATCGAGAATGCCCAGGGTGAGGAGTACCTCACCGACGTCGTCGGGCTGCACCGGGCGTCGGGGCTGCGTGTGCACGCCGTGCTGAGGCCGGACCCTCGGGAGACCGCCGGCGTCAACGACCGCGCCGAGCTCGCCTCCGCCGCCCGCGACCTGCGCGATCGCGTTGTGCTTCGGCATCTGCGGGCCGGGGTCGCCGTGTTAGACCCCGCAACGACGTGGATTGACGCCGACGTCGTCCTCGAGCCTGATGTCACGCTGCGGCCGGGCGTGCAGCTGCACGGGGCCACCGTCGTGCGAAGGGGCGCCGTCGTCGGCCCCGACACCACCCTCACGGCATGCGACGTGGGCGAGGGCGCCACCGTCGTGCGTAGCCACGCCGAGGGGGCCGTCATCGGGCCGCGAGCAACAGTCGGGCCGTTCAGCCACCTGCGGCCCGGCACGCGACTCGGCGAAGGCGTCAAGGTGGGTGCTTTCGTGGAGATCAAGAACAGCGACATCGGTGTGAGCACCAAGCTGCCGCACCTCGCGTATGTCGGCGACGCCACCGTCGGGAGCCGCAGCAACATCGGCGCCGGCACGATCGTGGTCAATCACGACGGTCGTGACAAGCACCGCACGATTGTCGGCGATGACGTGCGAATCGGCAGCGGCAACGTGCTCGTCGCGCCAGTGACCGTGTGCGACGGGGCGTATACCGCCGCCGGGTCGGCGATCACCGAGGACGTCCCGGCCGGTGCGCTCGGCGTCGGCAGGTCGCGGCAGCGCAACGTCGTCGGGTGGGTGGCGCGCCGGCGGGGCCTAAGGCGAACGGACGGGCCTGCGCACGACCGACCAGGGGGAGCGCAATGAACGGGCTTGAGATCTCCAACAGCAAGAGCATGTTGCTGTTCACCGGCCGGGCCTATCCTGAGCTTGCTCAGGAGGTGGCTTCCGAGCTTGGCGTGGCGCCGGTGCCGACCAGCGCGTACGACTTCGCTAACGGCGAGATCTTTGTGCGCTTCGAGGAGTCGGTGCGCGGCAGCGATGCGTTCGTCCTGCAGAGCCACACCGCTCCGATCAACACGTGGGTGATGGAGCAGCTGCTCATGGTCGACGCGCTGAAGCGCGCCTCCGCAAAGCGGATCACTGTCGTCATGCCGTTCTACCCGTACGCCCGGCAGGACAAGAAGCACCGCGGCCGTGAGCCCATCAGTGCCCGGCTGATCGCCGACCTGTTCAAGACGGCAGGCGCGCACCGACTGATGACCGTCGACCTGCACACCGCCCAGATTCAGGGGTTCTTCGACGGACCGGTCGACCACCTGTTTGCGATGCCGCTGCTGGCCGAGCACGTCGAGCGCACCTGGGGCGAGCGCGATCTCGTTGTGGTCAGCCCGGATGCCGGTCGGGTGCGGGTCGCTGAGCGGTGGACCGACCGGCTCGGCTGCGGCCTCGCGATCATCCACAAGCGCCGCGACCCCAACGTGCCGAACGAGGTCAAGGTCGGCGAGGTCGTCGGCGAGGTGCGCGGCAAGACCTGCATCCTGGTCGACGACATGATCGACACCGGCGGCACCATCACCAAGGCTGCCGATCTGCTGTTCGACAACGGCGCGACAGACGTCGTCGTCACCGCGACCCACGGCGTGCTGTCGGGGCCGGCCATCGACAGGTTGAAGAACTCCCGAATCAACGAGGTGCTGGTCACCAACACCTTGCCAATCGACAGCTCGCAGCGCTTCGACGGGCTGACGGTGCTATCAATCGCGCCATTGATCGCGCGCGCGATCCGCGAGGTTTTCGAGGACGGCTCGGTCACCAGCCTGTTCGACGGCGCGGCCTGAGCGGACCGGGCTTGACATCGGCTTTGCTGGCGCCTCGCAGCCGGCCAGGGCGGGGACGCGCCGCCGCTCCCCTAGACTGCGTCTCCGCACGTATCAGCGCCGCCGCACCGCACCGTCCCGCCCGCTTTACCGCTTGAGGAGTCTTGTCGTGTCCGAGGTCCGCATCGTTGCCGAGCCCCGCACCGAGTTCGGCAAGGGTGCCGCACGTCGCGTGCGCCGCGCCGGCAAAGTGCCCGCCGTCCTGTACGGCCATGGCGACGCTCCCCGCCACGTGTCCCTACCGGGCCACGAGCTGATGCTCGCGTTGAAGCACGACTCCAATGTGCTGCTCACGCTGGCCACCGAGCACGGTGACCAGCTCGCCCTGCCGCGCGCCATCGTGCGTGACCCGATCAAGGGTTATTTGGAGCACCTGGACCTCGTGGCCGTACGCAGCGGCGAGAAGGTCACCGTCGATGTGCCGGTCGTACTCGAGGGCGATGCCGCACCCGATGTCCTCGTCGACCAGCAGCTCATGACGATCACCGTGGAGGCCGAGGCGACCCACCTGCCGTCGGAGTTGACGCTGTCGATCGCCGGCCTGCGTGCAGGTCGCAGCATCACCGCGGGCGAGATCGCACTGCCGGCCGGCACGACGTTGTCGCAGGATGCCGAGCAGGTCGTCGTGCAGGGGCTCGGCCAGATCTCCGAGGAGCAGCTCGAGGCTGAGCTGGTCGCCTCGGAGGAGGAGCTCGGGGCCGGGCAGTCCGGCGCCGAGGCGATCGCCGCTCAGGAGGCGATCGCCGCCCAGGAGGCGGGTGGCGACCCGGCCGAGGCCGGCGAGACGACTGCCGGGACCGATGGGCCGCACAGCGAGGGCCCGACGAGCGACGCCTAGCGCTGCCGCCGGACGACGGCCATGACAGACGATGTCTGGCTCGTCCTGGGCTTGGGCAATCCCGGCCCGTCGTACGCCGGCAACCGGCATAACGCGGGCCATCTGGTCCTCGGGCTGCTGGCGGAGCGCGCAGGTGGGCGCTTCAAGGCCCACAAAGGTAAGGCCGACGTGGTGGAGGGCCGGCTCGAGGGCGTGCGCACCGTGCTGGCCAAGCCGAAGTCGTACATGAACATCTCAGGCGGCCCCGCAGCCGCACTTCGGGACTTCTTCAGGGTGCCGATCGAGCGCATTGTCGTCGTGCACGACGACCTGGACATCGCCTACGGAGCGCTCCGGCTCAAGCGGGGTGGTGGCGACAACGGCCACAACGGCTTGCGCTCGCTAACCAGCTCGCTGGGCTCCAAGGAGTACCTGCGTGTGCGCTTCGGCATCGGGCGACCGCCGGGACGCCAGGACGCAGCCGACTTCGTCCTCAGGGACTTCTCGGCTGTCGAGCGCAAGACACTGCCCCTGCACGTCGACCGAGCGGCCGATGCGGTGGAAGCGCTGCTGACCGGCTCGCTGGAAGCGGCGCAGAACACCTTTCACGTCGGCTCGTGACCAGGGTCGACGACGCTCTTGCGGCTGGCGACATAGCTCGCCGCATTTGGGCCCGCAAACGCCGTGTCGTGGCTATCGGACGAGATATGCCCACACGCATCCAACCCTGAATGCCATAGACGTGCCCGACGGCTGCAGACCTGACACTCGCTGACAGTCATGCTGAGGTGTGACCGGATGCGGCCTCGGTGCGACCGCCGACCGAGAGCGGGTCGCCTAGCCTGATCTCACCCGCCCCCGTTGCAGTCCGTCCGTGGAGGTTGCTTGTGCCAGCGCATCACCTGACCGGCGCTGCCCTGCTCGGTCCGGATGACTTGACGGACGTCGCTGTTGCCGTCGCAGCAGCTCAGGCGGCCGCCGAAGTTCTGCTGGACCTGCGAGGGCGGGCCGCAGGCGACGCCGACCTTCGCGATCGGGGCGACCGCGACGCTCAGGCGGTCATCGCCGCGATACTGGCGCAGCACCGTCCTGGCGATACTGTCTTGTCGGAAGAGGCCGCGGACAACGGTGACAGACTGAACGCGGACCGGGTTTGGATCGTCGACCCCCTGGACGGGACCCGGGAGTATGGCGAGCGGGGTCGCGAGGACTGGGCCGTACACGTCGCGCTCTGGGAGTCCGGTGACCTGACGGCCGCGGCGGTGGCACTGCCCGCCCGTGGCCTCATCCTTAGCACCGACGCGCCAACCGGCGCCGCAATCGTTCCCGCGCACCACGGTGGTCCGCCCCGGTTTGCGGTCAGCCGTACGCGAGCTACGAAGCTGGTCTTGGATGTCGCCGATGCGATGTCCGCCGAGCTCGTTCCGCTGGGCTCCGCCGGCTTCAAGACCTCGGCTGTGGTGCTCGGAGAGGTCGACGCCTACCTACACACGGGGGGTCAATACGAGTGGGACAGCGCCGCGCCGGTCGCGGTCGCACGCGCAGCCGGGCTCCACACCAGCCGCGTCGACGGGTCTGCGCTGGTCTACAACCAGGCCGACGTGAAGCTCCCGGATCTGGTGGTGTGCCGCCACGAGCTCGCTGGCGACATCCTGGCCCTCTTGACACGGCTACAGGTCTTCGTACCTATAGAAGAGGGTACGCAGTGACCCGGCCCAGCCCGGGCCCGACCACCGACTACCGGCTACCCCACCTGCGTACCCTGGAATCCGAGGCCATACATATCTTTCGGGAGGTGGTGGCCGAGCTCGAGCGGCCGGTGCTCCTGTTCTCGGGGGGCAAGGATTCCATTGTCATGTTGCGGTTGGCCAAGAAAGCGTTTTGGCCGGCGCGCATCCCCTTCCCGGTGCTGCACGTGGATACTGGCCTCAACTTCCCCGAGGTGCTCGTCTTCCGTGACAAACTTGTGGACGAACTCGGTGTCCAACTACTCGTCGCCTCAGTTCAGGAGGCGATAGACGGGGGTTCCGTGCGGGAAGAGCCCAACGGCTCACGCAACCGTATCCAGACGCCAGTGCTGCTCGATGCAGTGGAAAAACACCGCTTTGCGGCGCTCTTTGGAGGGGCTCGCCGCGACGAGGAGAAGGCACGCGCGAAGGAACGGGTTTACTCTTACCGAGATGAATTTGGTCAGTGGGACCCGAAAAACCAGCGACCTGAGCTGTGGAACCTCTACAATGGTCGCATCCACCTGGGCGAGTCGATCCGCGTCTTTCCGCTCTCAAATTGGACCGAGCTCGACGTTTGGCAGTACATCCGCCAAGAGCACGTCGACCTGCCGGCGCTGTACTACGCCAGGGCTCGTGAGGTGTTCGAGCGCGGCGGGATGCTCTTTGAGGTCAACGGCTTCACGTCTCCGCACGCCGGTGAGGCCACGATGGTTGCGAGGACACGCTACCGGACCGTAGGTGACGCTAACCTTACTGCCGCGGTGCGCTCCGAGGCCGATGACATTGATAAGATCATCGCCGAGGTGGCGGCCACCCGCATTACCGAGCGTGGCGCGACCCGCGGTGACGACAAGGTGAGTGAGGCCGCCATGGAGGACCGTAAGCGTGAGGGATACTTCTAGGAATGGAGATGTTGCGCTTCGCCACTGCGGGGTCCGTGGACGACGGCAAGAGCACGCTCATCGGTCGGCTCTTGTACGACAGCAAAGCCATCTTCGACGACCAGTATGAGGCGGTCGAGCGGGCCAGCCGCGACAAGGGCGACGAGTACGTCAACCTCGCCCTGCTGACTGACGGACTGCGGGCCGAGCGTGAGCAGGGCATCACCATCGACGTGGCCTACCGGTACTTCGCGACCCCGCGGCGCAAGTTCGTCATTGCCGACACCCCTGGCCACGTGCAGTACACCCGCAACATGGTGACCGGGGCGTCAACGGCGGACCTCGCGATTGTGCTCGTCGACGCCCGCAAGGGTCTTGTCGAACAAAGCCGCCGGCATGCCTTCCTGGTGAGCCTGTTGCGAGTGCCGCACCTCGTGCTCGCCGTCAACAAGATGGACCTTGTCGACTACGACGAGACCGTGTACGACGAGATCCAATCGGAATTCACGACGTTCGCGGCCAAGCTCGATATTTCGGACCTTATGGTCATCCCGGTCTCGGCACTCAAGGGCGACAACATTGTGAGCCGATCCGATGCCATGCCGTGGTACGACGGACCCTCCCTGCTTCACCACCTCGAGAATGTGCACGTCGCGAGCGACCGCAACCTGATCGACGCCCGGTTCCCGGTGCAGTACGTCATCCGACCGCAGTCGGAGCAGTACCCGGACTACCGCGGCTACGCCGGGCAGATGGCGGGGGGGGTGCTTAAGCCGGGCGACGAGGTGGTGGTTCTGCCGAGCGGGTTTCCCTCGCGGATCGCTGCCATCGACACCGCCGACGGGCCGGTCCAGGAGGCCTTCCCGCCCATGTCGGTCACGATCCGCCTCGAGCACGACCTCGACATCTCCCGTGGTGACCTCATTGCCCGGCTGCACAACGCTCCGACCCCGACGCAGGACCTGGACGCCATGCTGTGCTGGATGTCAGAGACGCCGATGCGCCCCGGACAGAAGTACGTCGTGAAGCACACGACCCGTTTGGCAAGGGCGCTTGTCAAGGACGTGCAGTACCGACTCGACATCAACACGCTGCACCGAGACGAGACTGCCGGTACGTTGGCCCTGAATGACATCGGAAGGGTCCGGCTACGCACCACCATCCCGCTGTTCGTTGACGCTTACAGCCGTAACCGCGCGACCGGCGGCTTCGTGCTCATCGACGAGAACACCAATCGGACGGTCGCGGCTGGCATGGTCACGACGAGGTGACGCTGGGAAGTCGTTCTGCAGCCTTCACCGGACCGGACCGATTTGGCTATGCCGCGCGATGTTGCGGGCTGCCGGCGGGGGGCCGCTCCCGCAGCAGCCACACGGGATTGGACGCAGAGATCACCCGCCCAGTCAGGTCGAGTACCTCCACCCGGCAGAAGCTGGACCGTGTGGTGTCCAGCGACAGGGCTACCCGGCCCTTCTGCAGGGCACGAGCCGGGTAAGAGGCGACCACGGTGGTGTTCGGGGTCGGGGCGCCGACGCCTGCGTAGTCGACTTGACCCTGCAGCACTTGGACCTTGGCGCCAAGGGGCAGTTGGGTGGCAATAACATCCAGGGTGCGTCGGGTCAGGCCGGACACCGAGACGGCGCCCATCGGGACCGAGTGGTCGACCAGCATGTCCAGCGACCCCCGATACCGCGACAACGACGAGCACCACGCGCGGCCGGACCGCAAGGCCGACAGCAGGGCTGGCTCGCTGGTGTCATGCGCCCACACCGTTGTCACCCAGTCGTTGTCGCCACCCAACCAACGCGTGGAGAAGTGGTCGTCCGTCGTCCCGTTACCGGTGAGGAAAACTCCATTGCGCGAGCAGACGTCCCACAGGCCGAGGTGGTGTGCGAGATCGACCCCGCCTCGCGTGTCGTAACCGACCTCGAGGATGGTGGCCCCCAGTGCTCGAGTGGGCAGGATCTTGACTGCCGTTCTTGCCAGCAGCTCATCCTGCTGAACCGCCGGCAGCAGGGGTAAGCTATCCGGTCCATACGGGTGGTTGTAGCTGCACAGGCCGCCCTGGGTTGCGATGCGCGGTACCAGGACATCCTGCAGGATCCGCTCTGGCGGGTGTTCGGCCAGTAGCGAGGTGTAGTCGGGCAGGGCAATCCGGCCGCCGAACCAGTTGAGGTGCGGGTACAGCCACGACACCTCCAACCCCTGCCGCTGCGTCACCCTCGGGTATCGACCGACGTACCCGGCGGCGATGTCCGTCTGCAGCTGTAGGGCAAGGCTGCCGGTGTTCACCCGCGTCATCCGTAGATAGTCGAAGTAGCCTCCAGCAAGCGTTTTGTTACTGCTGACCGCGTTCAGAGTCATGCCGAAGAGCGCGAAATCACGGGCATCCAGGTCCGGCCACAAGGCCGCGATGTCGTCGCTTGGTCGCAGTGTGACGGTATTCCACTGCCGAGGCACAAAGGGCAGGCTGATCACGCCGCTGAGACCCTGGTTGCGGCGCACGCCTGCGGCATCTCCCCCTCCGAAGCGATACGACAGCGAGTATGTCCCCTCTGGCCGCCCGCTGCCTGCGGGGTGGAAAGAGCTGGCCACCAGCAACTCGAGGTAGCCGTCGTCACCAGTCACATCGGGGTAGACCTCAAGAATCAAGGTTTGGCCGAACATATTCCCATGGTAAGTCCGACCGGCCTTGGTCGCATCTGCGAAGAAACCGAGGGAGGCCGGTGCCCTGCCGGTGCTTTCCGCAACGACATGCAGGCTGCCGTCGGAAATGGGATCCTTTGGGGATGCCGGCTGGGCCACGATGCCGCCGGTGGCGACGCTGCTGAGTGGCCCACTCGTAACTTGACGCCATTCCCAGGCGGCTCCCTGACCCGGCTCGGGGGCCTCGCCGACCAGGCTCGTGAAGTGCACTGCCTCGCGGTAGCCGTGGCCCGACATGCGGAAGTCATGGTCGGTCCACCAAACGACGTCCACCCCGTACTTCTCGGCAGCCGCCAGGTGCCCGCTCATGGATCCCGACTGCTCGCTGAATGACGTGTGGACATGCATCGCCATGGACTGCGAGGCCGGCAAGTCGGCGTCCGGGCCGGACCCTGCCCCCCATTCGTGGCGCAGCACCGCTCCGCCGGCCGTCAACCCGCTCGCCGCCAGCAGGCCCGCGCTCTGCAGCAGACGTCGCCTACTCAGAGGGAACCTGCTGCCGGAGCGGTCAGCGTTCTGGTCCTCGCACATTCGGGACCTCCTCGTCCGCGCACCCAGCATGGCAGTAAAGCTGGCGAAGCGGGCAGTCCCGGCCGCCTAGCGACGTTTGTCGCTGGCGGAGCCTTAAAGTTTGTGGGGCTTGGAGGGCTCAGCCTTGAGGTGGTCGGCCCCGGCGTCGACCAGTGCTTTGCGCTCCTGACGGGCCAGCGGCAGGCCGTAGGCGTGCCGCAGGGTGGCCCAGCCGATCGGTGCCAGCACCAGGGTCAGCAGCAGCAGCCAGCCCAGCGTCACCGTGTCGACTCCCAGCAGCTTCAAGCCGGACGCGACCAGCACCACCGTGAGCGCTCGCCGGATGACGCCGCCCGGGGCCCGCGAGGAGTACCGGGCGCCGACGTAGACGCCGGGGATGGCGCCGAGCAGGAGCGACGTGGTGACGGAGAAGGAGAAGTCGCCGAACAGGTAGTGGCCGAGGGCCGCCGAGGCGACCAGCGGCACGGCTTGCACCAGATCGGTCCCGACGAGCTGGTTGGCGTTCAGCGTGGGATACAGCGCGAGCAGCGCGATGATGATCAGGGACCCGGACCCCACCGAGGTCATCCCGACGATGAGGCCGCCGGCCGCGCCGACGAGCACCGTCGGCACCGGCCGCAGCGCGACCTCCGGGACGCCGGTCGGCCGCGAGTCGAGCCGCAGGCCCTGCGCGCGCCGTCGCGCGCGGGCGCGCAGTGCCAGGTAGGCCTTGAGTGCGAGCGAGCCAGCCGCGATCAGCAGGGCAATCCCCAGCGCGGTCTTCACGGTGTTCTGCACCGCGTCGCCGTTGCCGAGCGCCTTGAGGACGAAGACGCCGGCAAAGGCGCTGGGCACCGACCCCATGACAAGCAGCTTGGCCATCCCCTTGTTGACGGTGCCGTTGCGCAGGTGCACCAGGCCACCGATCGGCTTCATGAACGCCGAAGCAACCAGGTCGCTCGAGACCGCAGCCAGCGGCTGGATGCCGAAGACCAGCACCAGCACCGGCGTCATCAGGGCGCCGCCGCCCATCCCGGTGAGCCCGACGACGAGCCCGACCAGCAAGCCGGCCAGCGAGAGTCCGAGATCCACGAGGTGCCTCCGGGGGGCGCAGCAGCGCCCGGAGAAGTGCGACAACGAGGGTGCCGGTTGCCGATGGGTGGGCTGCAGTTTGCCATCACGGGGTGCGGTGGCGGGGCGGTATCCATGACCGGGCGGGTTGGCAGACGGGTGATTCCTGTGCCCCGGACGTACCGTGGAGTCCACCGGTGCCGGCTGCCTGCAGGAGCCCCGCCCGCGTCCGGCTGCCGCGCCCTACCGCCCCCGTCTGCTCCGCCCTGGAGGATGTCCCATCTCTGTGCCCGGTCCGCTTGCCGGACTGCTCGACGTCGTCACCGGCGACCCCGCACTGCTTTCCGCCCTGGACGCCGCCGGGCGCGGGTCCGCAGAGCTCGATCTCACTGCCCCCGCCGGGATGCGGCCGTTCGTGGTGGCGGCCCTGGCCCGCCGCACCGGGTGTCCGGTGCTCGCGGTGACCGCCACCGGCCGCGAGGCGGAGGACCTGGTCGCCGCGCTCGGCAGCCTGCTGGACAGCGACCGGGTCGCGCTGTTCCCGTCCTGGGAGACGCTTCCGCACGAGCGGCTCTCGCCGCGGGCCGACACGGTGGGGCGCCGGCTCGCCGTGCTGCGCCGCCTCGCGCACCCTTCGCCGGACGACGGGCCGGACGCCGACCCGGCAACCGGACGCATCGACGTCGTCGTCGCCCCGGTGCGCTCGCTGCTGCAGCCCCAGGTGCGCGGCCTCGGCGAGCTCGAGCCGGTCGCGCTCGTGCAGGGCCAGGAGTGCGACCCCGACGACGTCGTACGCCGGCTCGTCGATCTCGCGTACGCCCGGGTGGAGCTCGTGGAGAAGCGCGGCGAGTTCGCGGTGCGCGGGGGGATCGTCGATGTCTTCCCGCCCACCGAGGAGCACCCGGTGCGGGTCGAGTTCTGGGGCGACACGGTCGAGGAGGTGCGGTGGTTCAAGGTCGCCGACCAGCGCAGCCTCGAGGTGGCGTCGCACGGCCTGTGGGCGCCGCCGTGCCGCGAGCTGCTGCTGACCGACGACGTGCGGGAACGGGCCCGGGCGCTGGCCCAGACGCATCCCGAGCTGCGCGAGATCTGCGAGCGGATCGCCGACGGCACCCCGGTGGAGGGCATGGAGGCGCTGTCCCCGGTCCTGGTCGATGACCTGGTGCTGCTGGTTGACGAGCTGCCGGCCGGTACGACGGTGCTGGTCTGCGACCCCGAGCGGATCCGCACCCGGGCCCACGATCTGGTGCGTACCAGCCAGGAGTTCCTCGAGGCCTCGTGGTCCACCGCCGCGGTTGGCGGCGTCGCACCGGTCGATCTCGGCGCGGCTGCCTACCACTCCCTGATCGATGTCCGTGAGCACGCCCGTGCGATCGGACTGCCCTGGTGGTCGATCACCCCGTTCACCTCCGACGCCGAGCTCGAGGACGGCACCGTCGTGCTGGCCGCCCGGCAACCGACCGCGTACCGCGGCGAGACAGACCGCGCGGTCGCAGACGTGCGCCGCTGGCTGGCCGACGGCTGGGCGGTCGTGCTGACGACGCAGGGCCACGGCCCCGCGCAGCGCGCCGTGGAGGTGCTCGCCGGCGAGGACGTTCCGGCCCGACTCGTCGAGCGCCTGGACGACCCGCCGCCGCGAGGCGTCGTCACCGTCACGACCGGTTGTCTCGACGTCGGCTTCGAGAGCGCGCTGCTGCGCACCGTCGTGCTCACCGAGACCGACCTCACCGGCAGTCGGGGTCTGGGCAGCAAGGACGCCAGCACCAGGATGCCGTCCCGCCGGCGCAACGCCGTCGACCCGCTGCAGCTGCGGGCCGGGGACCCCGTGGTGCACGACCAGCACGGCGTCGGGCGCTACGTCGAGATGGTCCAGCGCACCGTCGCCGGCGCCACCCGGGAGTACCTCATCCTGGAGTACGCCCCCAGCAAGCGGGGCCAGCCGGGTGACCGGCTGTTCGTGCCGACCGACCAGCTCGAGCTCGTGACGCGCTATGTCGGTGGCGAGGCGCCGGGCCTGGACAAGCTCGGCGGTGGCGACTGGGCCAAGCGCAAGGGCCGCGCGAAGAAGGCCGTCAAGGAGATCGCCGCGGGGCTCATCCAGCTCTACAGCGCCCGGATGGCCTCGCCCGGGCACGCTTTCGCGCCGGACAGCCCGTGGCAGCGCGAGCTCGAGGACGCCTTCCCGTACGTCGAGACGCCCGACCAGCTCAGCGCGATAGACGAGGTCAAGGCCGACATGGAGAAGCCGTCGCCGATGGACCGGGTGATCGCCGGCGACGTCGGCTACGGCAAGACCGAGATCGCGGTACGGGCGGCCTTCAAGGCGGTGCAGGACGGCAAGCAGGTCGCGATCCTGGTACCGACGACGCTACTGGTACAGCAGCACCTCAACACCTTCGCCGGCCGGTTCGCGCAGTTCCCGGTGACGGTCCGGGCCACCAGCCGCTTCAACTCTGACAAGGAGCAGAAGGAGGTCATCGCCGGGCTCGCTGACGGCACCGTCGACGTCGTCATCGGCACCCACCGTCTGCTGTCCCGGTCGACGACGTTCAAGGACCTCGGGCTGGTCGTCGTCGACGAGGAGCAGCGCTTCGGCGTGGAGCACAAGGAGCACCTCAAGGCGATGCGCACAGCGGTGGACGTGCTGACCATGAGCGCCACGCCGATCCCGCGGACCCTGGAGATGAGCCTGACCGGGATCCGCGAGATGTCGACGATCCTCACCCCGCCGGAGGAGCGGCACCCGGTGCTGACCTTCGTCGGTCCGTACGACGAGAAGCAGATCAGCGCCGCGATCCGGCGCGAGCTGCTACGTGAGGGCCAGGTCTTCTTCCTGCACAACCGGGTCGAGTCCATCGAGCGCACGGCGGCCCGGCTGCGCGAGTTGGTCCCCGAGGCGCGGATCGCCACCGGCCACGGCCAGCAGAGCGAGGATGCCCTGGAGCAGGTGATGATCGGGTTCTGGGAGAAGCACTTCGACGTCCTGGTGTGCACCACCATCGTCGAGAGCGGGCTGGACATCCCGAACGCCAACACCCTGATCGTCGACAAGGCCGACCAGTTCGGGCTGTCGCAGCTGCACCAGATCCGCGGCCGGGTGGGACGCGGTCGCGAGCGGGCGTACGCGTACTTCACCTATCCGCCGGAGCGGCCACTGACCGAGACCGCCCACGACCGGCTGACGACGATCGCCCAGAACACCGAGATCGGCGCCGGCATGGCGGTGGCCATGAAGGACCTGGAGATCCGCGGGGCGGGCAACCTGCTCGGCGGCGAGCAGTCCGGGCACATCGCGAGCGTCGGCTTCGACCTCTACATGCGACTCGTGGGCGAGGCGGTCGGCGACTACAAGCGCGGCCTCGCGGGTGAGCGGCTGCCCGACGACGAGGCGCCCGGCACCAAGGTGGACCTGCCGGTGGACGCGCACCTGCCGCACGCCTACGTCCCGGGCGAACGGCTGCGACTGGAGGCCTACCGACGGATCGCGGGGGCCACCGACGACGGCGCGCTCACCGCCGTACGCGAGGAGCTGGCGGACCGCTACGGACCGCTGCCGACGCCGGTGGAGAACCTGCTGGCCGTCGCGTCGTTCCGGGTCGCGGCCCGGAGGCACGGCCTGACCGAGGTTGCGCTGCAGGGCGCCCAGGTGCGCTTCCTGCCGATGCCGCTGCGTGAGTCGCAGGTGCTGCGGCTGCAGCGCCTCTACCCGAAGTCGGTGGTGAAGCAGACCGTCGGCACGGTGCTGGTACCGCGTCCGGCCACCAAGCCGGTCGGCGGCCAGCCGCTGCGCGACGCGGCCCTGCTGGACTGGGCCCGCGGGCTGCTCGAGGCGGTGCTCACCGATAGCGTCGCGGCCGCCGGAGCGGCGCCAGCTGCCGCCGGGTGACACCGGGCACCTTCCCGGAGCATCGGCCCGGCCGTGGCGCGCCGCGTGGCAGGCTGCTGGCGACCACCTGTCGTCTGGAGGGCCTGCCGTGACCCGCACCGCCCGACTTGCCGCCGCCGGCGCCTCGGCCGCCCTCGTCCTGACAGGCTGCGGGAGCGCGCCGGTGCTGGCCGGCGCCGCCGTGGTCATCGGGACCGGCCGGATCAGCACCGAGATGCTGGCGCGCACGGTCGACGAGGGCCTCGCCGACCCAGCCGCCGCACAGGTCGCGGCCGACCGGCCCGCCTACCAACGTCAGGTCCTCGGCCGACTGATCACGGCGCAGATCGTCGACGAGGCCGCGCGCCGGCACGGCGTCAACGTCACCGCCACCGAGGTGGACGGGCAGTTCGCGCTGATCCAGGACTCCGTCGGGGGTGCTCAGCAGCTGCAGTCCCAAGCAGCAGCAGCCGGCTTCAGCATCCCGCAGTTGCGCGACCTGGCTCGCACTCGGGCGCAGACAGGTCGGCTCGGGGACACGCTGACCGCCGACCTGCCGGTGTCGCAGCAGCAGCTCGAGCGGGCTTATCAGGCCGGCATCGACGGCTTCGACCGCGTACGCACCGCCCAGGTGCAGCTTGCATCGCTGGCCGACGCCGAGGCGCTGCTGCCCCAGGCCTCCGCACTGTCCGACCGGGCCTTCGGGGACCTGGCCCGCACCCGGTCGCTCGACGAGGCCACGAAGGCCGCCGGTGGTGACCTCGGGCTGTTGCCGCGCAGCGCCCTCGTCACCCAGGGACTCGATGAATACGCCAAAGCTGCTTTTGCGGCCGCTGCCGGCGACACCTTCGTCGTGGCGTCTGCCCGAGGTGGCTACGTGGTCCGTGTACTGGAACGCCAAACCACCACGTTGGCGGCGGCCACCCAGCAGCTACGCCGCAGCATCCTGCAGTCGCAGGGCAACGCGGCCGTGCAGAAGGTGCTGACCGAGACCTCCGCCGCCTTGGACATCAGGGTCAATCCGCGGTTCGGAGGGTGGGACACCAACAGGCTGCAGGTCACCCTGCGGACCGCTACCGGCAACAACGAGCTGAGCAGCCCGCAGGCGCCGCCCGGCGGGCCCAGCGCGCCGGTACAGGACCCGCTGCCTCCGCAGCAGTGACCCCGGCCACGGAGGTAGTGACCCCACTCGGCCGGATCGTCCTGGTGACGGCGTCCCCGCGCACCCCGCCCGGGGTGCTCTCGTGGCCGGCCTGGCAGGCCCTACGTGCCGGGCCGGTACTGCTGCCGGTCGGGCCTGACGGCGACGAACCGGCGCAGGCTGCCGCGCTCCGGGAGGCGGGCGTGCTCGTCGAGGTCGTCGCGCCGGCCGAGGTGGGCGCGCTGCTGACCGCCCGGGCGGGATCAGGGCAGACCGCCACCGCGCTGGTCTCACCCGACGCGGTGGCGGGGCTCGGGCTCGGGCCTGCCGAGGTCGTCGCGGGCGCCCCCGACCGCCCCGGTGCGCGACTGCTCGACGTCGTCGACGTGATGGACCGGCTGCGCAGCCCCGGTGGCTGTCCGTGGGACGCCGCGCAGACGCACCTGTCACTTGCCCCGTACCTCCTGGAGGAGGCGTACGAGGCCTACGAGGCGCTCGAGGACGCCGACCCCGTCGCCCTGCGCGAGGAGCTCGGCGATGTCCTGCTGCAGGTGGCCTTCCATGCGCGGGTGGCGACCGAAGCCGCCGAGCCCTGGTCGATTGACGACGTCGCCGATGAGCTCGTCCAGAAGCTCGTGCGCCGGCACCCGCACGTCTTCGCCGGTGCCGACGCGGAGGACCTGGACAGCAGCTGGGACTCGATGAAGGCCGCCGAGAAGAGCCGCACGTCGGTGACCGAGGGAGTACCGCTCGGTCAGCCGGCGCTCGCTCTGGCTGCCAAGCTGCAACGCCGGGGTCGGCGGACCGGCGCCCCCGTCCCGGCGTACGACGGTCTGGGCGGCGAGCTGTGGCAGCTCGTACGGCGTTGCGCCGAGCACCGGGTTGACCCGGAGGCCGCCCTGCGGGGCGTCGCCCGCGAGTACCGCGACGCGCTCGCCGGTGCGGAGCGCAGCGCTCGCGCCGAGGGCGTCGACCCGAAAGCGCTCACCCCCGACGGCTGGCGGGCGAGATGGCCCTGAATGTCCGCCGGCGCTGGCCGGCCGTCACTCGCCTGCTGCCGGCGGTGCTGCTGCTCGGGCTCGCCGGCTGCACGGCCCCGACCGCCGCCGGGGCGGCAAGCCGCCCTCCGGCCCTACCCAGCTCTGTCGGGACTGATCAGAGCGCGCCGGCGAGCACCGCCCCGACGGCGGCCGGCACACCGGCTGGCACACCGACCGACGATCAGGCTCCGCCGGTGCTGGTGCTGCAGGGCGGCGGTCTGGGCCTGCTGGCATCGGACTCCTCGGTGCAGATACTCGGATTCGGGACGGCTGCCCCCGATGTGGTGCGCCAGGCCGTGGAGGGCGCTGTCGGTCCAATGACCTCTGCAGCTCGAACGTGTGCGGCCGGCCCGCGTACCGCCCTGACCGCTGACGGGTTCACCGTGCTTCTGGACGGCGCCCACTTCGTCGGCTGGACCGAGCTCGGCGCGGCTGACCGGTCCCTCAGCACAGCGGACGGCCTCGCCAAGGGCTCGCCGCTGCAGGCCCTGAAGTCGGCCCTTCCCGACGTGCAGGTAGCGAACGGTCCGACTGGAACCACGTGGACGAGCGCGACCGGGTTGTCGGGGACGTTGTCCTCGTCCGACCCGACAGCCACGGTCAGCGCGATCTCCGGAGGGCAGAGTTGTGTCGCGCCCTGACGGTGAGCTGATCGCCACGGTCGTTCGCCTCCAGGTGCAGAGCTCACCGCTGAAAGGCCGGCCGGCTGGCAGCGGCCCCTACGACCCCGGTCCGCTGCTCGAGGTGGCCGCCCTTGAGGTCGGCCCGACCGGCTGTACCGGCCTGACCGGCGGCCCCGCGCCGCGGCGGGTCATCGACGTGCACAGCGCTGAGCACCCGCAGTCGCGACAGGTGCGCGGGGTCAACGGGCTCTCGGTGTTGCCGACGGCCCACTACGCAGCGCTGCGGCAGCGGTACGGCCCGCACCTCGTCGACGGGGTTGCGGGGGAGAACCTGCTGCTCGAGTGCGGCCCGCTCACCGTCGCCGACCTGTCCGGAACGCTGCTGCTCGAGGCCGACCAGGGCGTGCTCGAGCTCACCGGCGCGCTCGCCGCGGCGCCGTGCGTGGAGTTCACGCAGTTCGTGCTCGGCCGCAAGCCGGGCGACACCGGGCCGGAGGTCCTGGCCGGCCTCGACGACCTGGATCACGGCGTCCGGGGCTTCTACCTGCGTGTCGCCGGGACCGGCACCGTGCGTGCCGGGGCCCGCCTGCTGCGCTCCTGCGCGCCTGACCGGGAAGCGACCGGGCCCCGCTAGTCTCGCGTCGGGACCCGGGCACACAGCCCTTCCGTCCCCACCGCCCCTGTTCACCAGTACCGCCGCCCCCAGGAGAACCGTGCCGTCCATCGAGGCCGTCGGCGCCCGCGAGATCCTCGACTCGCGCGGCAACCCCACCGTTGAGGTCGAGGTGGCCCTGGACGACGGCACGATCGCCAGGGCATCGGTGCCCAGCGGCGCCAGTACCGGCCGCTACGAGGCGGTCGAGCTCCGCGACGGCGGCGATCGCTACGGCGGCAAGGGCGTACGCAAGGCCGTCGACGCCGTGCTCGACACCATCGGCCCGGAGCTGGTCGGGCTCGAGGCCACCGAGCAGCGGCTCGTCGACCAGTCGCTGCTCGACCTGGACGGCACCCCCGACAAGGCGAATCTGGGCGCCAATGCGCTGCTCGGGGTCTCGCTCGCCGTCGCCCGGGCCGCCGCCGATTCGCTCGGGCTGCCGTTGTTCCGGTACGTCGGCGGTCCCAACGCCCACCTGCTGCCGGTGCCGATGCTCAACATCCTCAACGGCGGCGCGCACGCCGACACCAACGTCGACGTGCAGGAGTTCATGGTGGCGCCGATCGGTGCTGCCACCTTCTCCGAAGCGCTACGGATGGGCGCGGAGGTCTACCACTCGCTCAAGGGGGTGCTGAAGAGCCGGGGCCTCACCACCAGCGTGGGCGACGAGGGTGGCTTCGCCCCCAACCTGCCGACCAACCGTGACGCGCTCGACCTCATTCTCGAAGCCGTCGCGGCCGCCGGTCTGACGCCCGGCCGCGATGTCGCCCTGGCGCTCGATGTTGCCGCGAGCGAGTTCCACAGCGCGAGTGGCTACCTGTTCGAGGGAACGCACAAGAGCGCTGAGCAGCTCACCGACTACTACGCCGACCTGATGGCGAACTACCCGATCGTGTCGATCGAGGACCCGTTGGACGAGAGTGACTGGGACGGCTGGGCGCACCTCACCGAGCGGCTCGGCGCAGCGGTGCAGATCGTCGGTGACGACCTGTTCGTCACCAACCCGGTACGCCTCGCCGACGGCATTGCCCGCGGCTGCGCCAACGCGCTGCTCGTCAAGGTCAATCAGATCGGCACGCTCACCGAAACCCTCGACGCCGTACAGCTGGCGCACCGCAGCGGCTACCGCTGCATGATGAGTCATCGCTCCGGCGAGACCGAGGACACCACCATCGCCGATCTCGCGGTCGCTACCGACTGCGGGCAGATCAAGACCGGCGCCCCGGCGCGCAGCGAGCGCGTCGCCAAGTACAACCAGCTGCTGCGCATCGAGGAGGAGCTCGACGACGCCGCCCGCTACGCCGGCGCGACGGCCTTCCCCCGGTTCCGTCACGTCCAGGGACAGGTCTAGAGGTCGTCGCCGTGGACCGTCCCCGCCGCCCAGGAACAGGCGCCCGCAGCGCCCTGCGGCGCTCCGAGCGGGTCCGGGGCCGGGCTCGACGCGCAGCCGTCCAGGCGTCGGTGGCCGGCCCCTCGGTCGGGCTGACCACCCGCGCTGCGGCTCTGGGCTTGGTGCTCTGCGCCTTGGTCATCAGCGCGGCGCTACCGCTTCGCGGGTACCTCGCGCAACGCGGGCAGATCGCCGAGCTCGCGCAGTCGCAGACCGCCCAGCGCGTCCGCGTCGCGGATCTGCAGCAGGAGCGCACGTTGCTCGACGACCCGACCCACGTTGCCTCGTTGGCCCGGGAGCGGCTGCACTTCGTCAAGCCCGGCGAGACGTCGTACGTCGTGATCGGGCCGCGGGCCGCTGCCGTACCGCCGACGGCTGGCGCCCCCGTCACGCCGGCCGGCCCCGACTCGCCATGGTGGTCGCAGCTGTGGGGGAGTGTGCGTACCGCCGACGCGCTGCCGCGGTGACGGAGGCGGACCGGTCCGACGGCGGTGCAGGGGGGAGCGAGGTCAACCGGTCCCACGCCGGTGCAGGGGGGAACGAGGCCGACCGGGCGGACCGCCGCGCCGTCGCCATGCAACTGCGCCGAGCGCCGCGTGCGATGACGGGCGTGGCGTCCCGCTGCACCTGCGGGCTCCCGCAGGTGGTCGTGACCCGGCCGCGGCTGGCGGACGGCAGCCCGTTCCCGACGCTCTACTACCTCACCTGCCCCCGCCTCGCGTCGGCGATCGGCACCCTGGAGAGCTCTGGGCTGATGCGCGAGATGACTGCCCGGCTGGCCACCGACGACGCGCTGCGGGCGCGCTACGAGGCGGCGGCGGCCGACTACGTCGACCGGCGCAACGCCTACGAAGTGCTCACCGGGGTGCCGGCGCAAGGGGGCATGCCGACCCGGGTCAAGTGCCTGCACGTGATGGTCGCGCACAGCCTCGCCGTCGGCCCCGGGGTCAACCCGTTCGGAGACGAGGCCCTGGCGCTGCTGCCCGACTGGGCCGGTCGGGGGGCCTGCGTGGAGCCCGACCCGTCGCCGGCCGCATGACGCGGGTTGCCGCGCTGGACTGCGGCACCAACTCGCTGCGGCTGCTCGTGGCCGACGTCGACGGCGCTGCCAAGAGCGACGTGCACCGCGAAATGCGCATCGTCCGCCTCGGCCAGGGCGTCGACCGGACCGGCCTGCTCGCGCCCGACGCGCTCGAGCGGGTCCGTGTCGCCCTCGTCGCGTACGCGCAGACCTGCCGTGACCTCGGCGTCGAGGCGATCCGGCTGGTAGCCACCAGTGCCACCCGCGACGCCCGCAACCGCGAGGACTTCACCGCCCTGGTCCACGACGTACTCGCGGTCACCCCCGAGGTCATCACCGGCGACGCCGAGGCCGCGCTGTCCTTCGACGGCGCTACCCGCGGCCTCGACCGGGTGGACGGCCCGTTCCTGGTCATGGACATCGGTGGGGGCTCGACGGAGTTCGTGCTCGGCACCGACACCGTCGAGGCGGCGATGTCGGTCGACGTCGGCTGCGTCCGGCTGACCGAGCGGCATCTGTCCGACGACCCGCCGAGCGCGGACCAGGTGCAGGCGGCCCGCGGCGACATCGAGCGCGCCCTGGCGTCGGTCTGCGCGGCGGTACCCGTCGGGCGGGCCCGCACCGTCGTCGGACTGGCCGGCTCGGTGACCACTGTCGCCGCGGTCGCGCTGGGCCTGTCTGCGTACGACGCGGAGCGCATCCACCTGTCCACGCTGCGGGCCGACGACATCCGGAAGGTCACGGCGCGGCTGCTCGGGATGACGCGGGTGCAGCGGGCCGCGCTCCCGGTCATGCACCCCGGTCGGGTCGACGTCATCGGTGCCGGCGCCCTCGTGCTGCGGACGGTCGTCGACGTGCTCGGCCTGTCCGAGATCCTCGTCAGCGAGGCCGACATCCTCGACGGCATCGCGTGGAGCGTGCCGCTGCGGCCCCCGTACCAGCAGCCGCAAGCCACCTGAGTCGCGCCTAGTCTTGACACGGTGGTCACTCCGCCCGGCTCCGGCCACCCGCAGGACCTGGCCGACGCCTCGACGCCGGTCGCCCACAGCGCCGCCGACGTCGTACGCCTGGCCGCCGGGGCATCGGGACTTCGGGCGATCGGCGCCAGGTCCAGCGTCTGCCGGGCCTGCCCACGGCTGGTCGCCTGGCGCGAGCAGGTAGCCGAGGTCAAGCGGGCGTCGTACGCCGGGGAGTCGTACTGGGGGCGGCCGGTCGTCAGCTGGGGCGCCGACGCCCCCCGGCTGCTGGTGATGGGGCTGGCGCCCGCCGCACACGGGGGCAACCGCACCGGGCGCATCTTCACCGGAGACCGCAGCGGCGACTGGCTGTTCGCGGCCCTGCACCGCGCGGGCCTGGCTGCGCTACCCACCAGCACGTCCGCCGGTGACGGGCAGGCTCTGCTGGACACGCGCATCACCATGGGCGTGCGCTGCGCGCCGCCCGGCAACAGCCCGACCGCCGCCGAGCGGAGCACCTGTGCGCCCTGGCTGGTGGCCGAGCTGCGCTACGTGCTCCCGACGACCGCCGTGATCATCGTGCTGGGCGGCTTCGGTTGGCGGGCCCTGCCCCCGGCGCTCGTCGCTGCCGGCCAATCGCTGCCGGCCCCGTTTCCGGCCTTCGGGCACGGCGTGGAGGTCGCGCTTCCGGGTGGCCCGACGCTGCTCGGCTGCTACCACGTGAGCCAGCAGAACACCTTCACAGGACGCCTGACCGAGTGCATGCTGGATCGTGTCCTCGCCCGCGGCGTAGAGATCGCCCGCCGGATGGAGCAGCTCGACGACCACACAGAGTCGTCGGGTGAGCCGTTCGGGTGAAGTTTTTGGCGCAATATGCCCATATTTAGGGCCGAAGGTGCAGAATGTCGAGTAGACGTCGGAGCCCGGGCGACCTAGCCTGAAAAGCCGGCGCAAGGCGGCCGAAAATGACCCCATGTTTGGGAGGTGACTGTGATGCGTACCGCCAAGTGGGCGTAGCCAGGGACGGCCGTGTACTGGCCGAGACCAAATCTCTCTCAACCGTACAAAAAGTGAGCTAGATCAGCTGAGTCGCTTCACATCCTCTCGGCGACGCAACCAGGTCGCCATCTCCAATGCGGGCATCGGTCGAGCATGCAGGTAGCCCTGTTCCTCGTCCACCCCGAGACTGCGTAGCAAGCAGTGCTGGTCCTCCTGCTCCACCCCCTCCGCGACGACCGCCATCCCCAGCGTGTGGGCGATGTCAACGACCGCCCGTACGACGGCTTGGTCGCCCGGATCGCCGACCAGGCCGGCAACGAAACCCTTGTCGATCTTCACCTCGTCGATGGGCAGGCCTTTGAGATAGGTCAGCGACGAGTAGCCGGTGCCGAAGTCGTCCACGGACAGCTTGACGCCCAGCGCCCGAAGCTCGTGCATCCGCTCCGCGGCCAGTTGCGGGTCGGCAACCACCACACCCTCGGTGAGCTCGAGGGTCAGCAGGCGGGCAGCGACACCGGTTGAGCGCAGGACAGCGGCGACCTCGGTCACCAACCCGCCGTCCTGCAGCGTGTTCGCGCTGACATTGACCGACACGCCTACTGCGCCGCCGCGACGCTGCCAGCCCTGGCAGGCCGTCAGTGCCTGCCGCAGGACCGTGCTCGTCAGCTGGCCCATCAGCCCGGCGGCCTCGGCCAACGGCACGAACTCATCCGGCGAGATGCTGCCCAGCGCCGGGTGCGTCCAGCGGGCCAATGCTTCGACGCCGGTAACCGTCGACGAGCGCGACGACACCTTGGGCTGGAAGGCGACTCCCACGGCGCCCGAGGCGAGCGCCTCGCGCAGCGCCATCACCACGGCCAGCCGCCGCTGTCCCAACACCTCGTACGCCGGCTCCCACAGCACCGGGCCGCCGTGCGCGAGCCGGGCGCTGTACATCGCCGTCTCGGCCCGGCGGAGCAGCGTAGAGGCGTCCGAGCCGTGCTCGGGCGCCAGTACGCAGCCCACCGACAGCCGGATGTGCGTGCCGACGGCGCCGAGCTGCACGCTGCCATCGACCCGCGCACGCAGCCCGAGACCGAACATCCCGGCGTCGCCGCCGGCGATGTCGGCGGGCACCGCGACCGCGAAGCGCCCCCCGCCGATGCGCCCGATCAGCGCGGACGGGGAGGTCGCGTGCAGCCGGCTCGCGACCTCGCGGAGCAGCTCGTCGCCCACCTGGTGGCCAAGGGTGTCGTTGACCTCCCGGAACGAGTCGACCGCTACTGCCGCGAGCACGACGCCGTCGTTTTCCTCGAGCATCGTGGCCAGGTCCTGCGTCGTCCGACGCAGGTTCGGCAGCCCTGTCATCGGGTCGGTGGAGGCGGCCCGGCCCAGGTCGCGGAGCAGCCGTCCGCGGTCGAGCGCAATGGCCAGCTCGGTCGCGACGGTCTCGAGCAACCGGAGATCCTTCATGTCGAAAGCTCGGTCGGTGGTGACACGGTGCGAAGCGGTGAGCAGCCCGACAAACGAATTGCCGACGACCAGCGGCGCCGTCATCCGCTCGGCCTCCAGCCCCGTGTGGTCCAAGCCAGCCTCGAGCCGGCCGGTGCGCACATCGTGCGGCTTTCCGAGCTCGACAGTGAGACACGTCCCCAACCCGCCCTGGCCGTCGGCGACCTTGAGCTCCAGCTGTCGGGCGTACACGAGCTCGCGGACGTACTCCAGCACCGGTAGCGCGTCGGGGTGCTCGATGTCGACGGGGCCGAGAACCTTGATAAAGGCGTAGAGGTCCTCGGTGGCGCGCTGCTGGGCGGCAAGCCGACGGTACGCCCGATAGGACAGCCCAAGTACCAGCGCGAGCCCGAGGACGACCAGGACCGCCCAAGGGTCGGTGATCGCAGCCGCCACCGTCAGGACGGCCAGGCCAACGAAGACTGCCGTGACCAACGCTTCAAAAGCGATCGGCTCGGCGAGGTCGCGCCAGCTGGGTCGTGTGAAGCCCAGGATGCCGAACAAGACGTATAGGCAGATATACCCCGTGACGCCGGCCACGAGCATGCCGAGTAGCAGTGCTCCCCACAGCGGCGGTGCGGCCTGGCTGAGCGGGTGCAGCAGGTGAAGGACCAGGGCCGCTATCCCCACCTCCAGGCCGGCGATTCCCAGATTGACGGCCGTCTTGAGGACGCTGCGCCGGTGCACAACGCAGTCCATTGTCGTCGCGGTCAGGCGCACGATCAGATGCGTGACGGGGGCGATGAGGACCACGCCGAGCGCCAGCGGCAGCTGGGCCAGGGCGACGAGCACGCTCTGCCCGCGGCGCTGGAATCCCAGATTGACCTGCTCCGCGGCCACGTAAAGGATCAGCAGGGCCCACCACGGGAACGGCAGGCCTCGAAGCGGCGGGCTGCCGGCGAGCAGCGCCGCCAGCAGACCGGTGGTGAGCATGGCAAGCGCCAGCAGGGCCGCCGCCGCCGTCTGCCGCCGCCCCGGTTCCGGAGGCGAGGTCACAGGGGCGGTCATCGACGCAGGCCCGGCTCGACTGGAGTGTTGAGCGACGCATCGACGGGCTGACTGGGGACGCCGGCCAGGCCCAGCGCCTGGTCGCCGATCAGCCCGGGTGCCTCGTCGGCCCGGCGCGTGGTGGTCTTGCCTGACCGCCCGGGAGGGTGCAGCGCGAGCAGGAGCAGCAGGGCCGCGCCGCCGGCGCCGGCGACGACGACCCGCGGGTCGAGCACCTCGGCGAGCCCGCCCAGCGCCAGCAGCAGGCCGCCCTGGACGGCTGTGAGTGCGGTGTCGGCGACGCCGAACGCCCTGCCGCGCAGCTCGGGCGGTACCGCCTGCATGTACGCGGCGTTGGCTACCAGGCCGACCGCGGAACCTGCGCCGACCAGCAGCCAGAGTGCGGTCACCGCCACGGGCGCGCGCAGCGCCGGGGTGAGCAGCAGGGCCACCCCGGAGCACGCCACGAGCAGCGGCAGCAGCGCCGGCCGGCGCCCTGAGGGCACCTTGAGCACGACGACCGACCCGAGCAGGAACCCGGCCGGCAGGGCGGCGGTCAACAGCCCGGCGGTGACCGGCCCGCCGCCGAGCTGCGCGGCTACCGGGACGGCCAGTCCTTCCGGGGCGATCGTCACCAGGGCGGCCAAGAGGCCGAAGGCGAGCATCCTGCGAAGCAGCGGGTCACCGGCCACCAGGGTCACGCCGGCCACGGTGTCGGACAGCAACGAGGCCGCCTCGCGTGCAGGCAGCGGGCGCGCCTGCACGAAGGTGCCGAGCAGCGCCGCAGATACCAGGAAGGTCGCGGCGTCGAGGGCAAGGGCGCCGTTCGTGCCCGTCAGTGCGACGGCTGCTCCGCCGACGAGGAACCCCGTCACCTGCGCGAACTGCACCGTCACGTTCTGCAGGGCATTGCCGACCAGGTAGCTCTCGCCGGGCAGCACCTCGGTGAGCACGGCGCTCTTGGCGGCATCAAAAGCGGGAGAGGCCAGACCGACGAGCAACAGCACCACGAACACGGCCGGCAGCGGCACGCCGGGCAGCAGCAGCAGAGCGACCAGCGCCGCGCGTGCCAGGTCGCTGAGGACCATCAAACGCCGGCGGGGCAGCCGGTCGGCGAGTGCGGACAGCAGCGGACCGGCAACCAGCCACGGCAGCAGGGAGCAGGCGTAGGTGGCGGCCGCCGCGAACGGGGAACCGGTGCGGCCGAACACCAGCAGGGCGACTGCGATCCGGGCAACCTGGTCGCCGAGCACCGACAGCAGGGAGGAGGCGAGCAGTGCCCGGAACTCCCCGACGGCCAACACCGTTCGTACGGTCACGCGACCGGGCGGATGTTCGGACACCTGGCCAGTCTGCCCCCGTGACACACGGCCACGCAGGGATTGCTCGTACTGGGCGGCTGGGGACGTGCTCTGGTCCTACGATCGGGCCGTCGCCCCCGTGGTCCAACTGGCAGAGACGAGGCGCTTAAACCGCCTGGATTGCGGGTTCGAGTCCCGCCGGGGGCACGGATCCACAGGTCGGGCACATCGGCCGGTCCACCTGCGTTGTATCGAGAGCACGGCCCCGTCCGCGGGCCGGGCTGAGGAGAGCATCGACCCATGGCTCTGAACCAGAGCAACAACCCCGTCTTCGCTCGTAGTGCGCCGCTCATCGAGAGCCTGCGCAACGGCCCCAGCGCGCAGGACGTCGCCAACATCTACGGAGCGCCCCAGCGCCTGACCGTTGACGACATCATGGTCAAGACCGGCTTGCTGCTGGGCCTGCTCGTGCTGACCGGCGGGGCCGCCTGGGCCCTCAATGTCGGCTTCACCGTGGTGATCGTGGCGGCGCTCGTCGGCTTCGGGCTGGCGATGGTCAACATCTTCAAGCGCCAGGTCAGCCCACCGCTCGTGCTGGCGTACGCCGCCGTGCAGGGTGTTGCCGTCGGTGGCATCAGCTCGGCGTACGAGGGCAGCTACCGGGGCATCGTCGTGCAGGCGATCGTCGGCACCGTGGCTGTCTTCGGGGCCGTGGCGTACGGATACAAAAGTGGCCGGCTGCGGGCCACGCCGCGCTTCACCAAGGTCGTGACGTACGGGTTCGTCGGCCTGTTTGCCGTGCTGATCCTGAACGTTCTGGTCGGACTGTTCGGCAGCGGCGACGGGCTCGGCATCCGCGGGGGAAACCCGGTGCTGTCCATCCTGTTCAGCCTGGCGTTCATCACGTTCGGTGCGTTGACGTTCGTCCTCGACTTCGACCAGGCCGAGAAGATGGTTGCCGGGGGCGCCCCGGAGCGTGAGTCGTGGCGGATCGCCTTCGGGCTCATCGTGGGGCTGGTGTGGCTCTACCTCGAGGTGCTGCGGCTGCTGAGCTACCTGCAGGGCGGTCGGCGCTAGCCAGCTCGCCGACCGGCGGGGCGCTTGTCTCCTCGTCGGGCGGCGGACGGCCGGAGAGCGGGTGCCCGGCGGCAGGGGTCAGGGCAGGGCGGGGGCGTGAAGTGGGTCGCCCGCGTCGGCGACCTCGCCGACGAACTCCGCGACCACGTCCTCCAGCGCGAGCACGCCGATCGCGCCGCGTTCGTCGACGACCTGCGCCAGGTGACTCTTGTTCCGCTGCAGCGCGGCCAGTACCGCCTCGAGCGGCAGGTCCGCAGCCAGTTGGGGCATCGGTCGGCGCAACGCCGCTGGCAGCGCCCGCTGGCGGTCGGTTGCAGACATGGCAAGGACGTCCTTCACGTGCACGAAGCCGACCAGCCCCCCTTCGGCGACGTCCTCGGTGCTGGCGTCGTCGAGCACGGAGCGCACCGGAAAGCGTGAGAAGCCGGTGACGACCACCAGAGCTTCCAACTCGTCGGCGGTGATGGTCTCCGGCACTGTCACGAGCCGGTCGAAGGTGACCATGACGTCGCGCGCGCAGATCTGCCGCAGCGCCAACGCGCCGGACAGCCGCTCGTGCTCGTCGCGGTCGAGCAGCCCCTCGCTTCGCGACTCGGCGATGATGTCGGCGAGCTCCTCCGGCGTGTAGGCCGAGGTCAGCTCGTCCTTGGGCTGCACACCCACCAGTCGCAGCGCGGCGTTCGCCATGGCGTTGAGGCCACGCAGGACCGGTCCGACGGCTCGGGCGAAGGAGACCAGCGCCGGTACCAGGACGAGGGCAGCGCGCTCCGGGGTCGCCAGCGCGACGTTCTTGGGAACCATCTCGCCGAGCACCATGTGCAGGAACACCACGAGCGTGAGTGCGACGGCGAAGGAGATCGAGTGCAGCAGTGTCTCCGGCACCCGGGCGCGGATGAGCGCAGCCCGCAGTACACGGGCGACGGCGGGTTCGGCGACAGCGCCCAGGCCCAGCGAGCACAGCGTGATGCCCAGCTGCGCACCGGCAAGCATCAGGGAAAGGTGCTGCAGGGCGCCGAGGACGGTGCGGGCCCGCCGGCTGGCCTGCGCCAGCGGCTCGACCTGACTGCGGCGCACGCTCATGACAGCGAACTCGGCGCCGACGAAGAAGGCGTTGCCCGCGAGCAGCAGGACGGCCAGGCCGATAGCGAGGACGCTCACGTCGGCCGGGGCCCGTCCGCAGGCTCGTCGCCGCCCCGGACCTGTTCGGCGAGCACCCGGTCCACCCGCCGTCCGTCGAGCTCGGTGACGGTGAGCGTCCAGCCGTCCAGCGTGACGATGTCGCCCTTGCGTGGCATCCGGCCGAGCCGGGCCATGATCAGACCGCCGAGGGTGTCGTACGGACCCTCGGGCATGGTCAGGCCGGCGACGTCGGCGACCTCGTCGTCCCGGAGCAGGCCGCTCAGCACCAGCCCGGTACGGCGCTGTTCCACCGATGGGCGCGAGCCCAGGTCGTGCTCGTCGTCGACGTCCCCGACCAGCTCTTCGACAAGATCCTCGAGGGTGACGATGCCGGCTGTGCCGCCGTACTCGTCGACGACGACGGCCATCTGCAGACCTGGCTCGCGCAGCATGACCAGCAGCCGGTCGAGGTGGACGGTGTCCGGAACCTGCGGCACCGGCCCCATCACGGCGACGACACGGGTGCGGTCGCGCTCAGCCCGCGGGACCGCCAGGGCCTGCTTGACATGCACGACGCCGACCACGTCGTCGACGCTGTCGCCCTCGACCGGGAACCGCGAGTGACCGGAGGACTGGGTGAGCGCGAGCAGCTCGGCGACCGTGGCGGCCGCGGCCAGCGAGATGATCTGCGTGCGCGAGGTCATCACGTCGCCGGCCGTCCGGTCGCCGAAGGCCAGCGAGCGGGCCAGCATCGAGGCGGTCTGCGCCGACAACGCCCCCTGTCGCTGCGAGCTGCGCACCAGACTGCCCAGCTCCTCTGCGGAGCGGGCCGAGCGCAGCTCCTCCTGCGGCTCGAGGCCGAGCATCCGCACGACCCGGTTGGCGGCGCCGTTACAGACCGCGATCAGGGGCCGCAACAGGGCGCTTGAAACCCGCTGCGGGCCGGCGATGGCGCGCGCTACCTGCAGCGGACGGGCGATGGCGAGGTTTTTCGGTACGAGCTCCCCCACGACCATCTGCAGGACTGTCGCGAACATCAGCGCGACGGCGAACGACACGGGCGTCGCGGCGTCGGCCGGCAAGCCGACCGCCTCGAGCACCGGCTCGAGCAGCACGGAGATCGACGGCTCGGCGATGAACCCGACGACCAGGGTGGTGACGGTGATCCCGAGCTGCGCGCCGGACAGCTGCGTGGACAGCGAGTGGACGGCCGCCAGCACGCCGGCGTCGCGGTGGTCGCCAGCCTTGCCGGCGGCCTCGAGCTGGGTGCGGTCGACGGCAACCAGGCTGAACTCTGCGGCGACGTACAGGGCGGTGCCCAGGGTCAGGACGACGACGGCGAGTAGGCCCAGCAGGGCGGTCAGCACGAGGCGACCAGCAGCTCGCGACGGGGTGCGGCGGACCGGCGTCCCGCACGCGGAGGTCGGGGCACGACCCGAAGATACCTGCCACGCCTAGGCTGACGTGGTGCCGAAGGCGTACCCGAAGCCCCGAGGTGGCGATGTCGTGAACGCGCTGCTCGTCCGCGAGGCCGGGTCGGTCGTCGCTCGGCTGCGGCTGTTCACACCGGCCCGCTGGTCGGCAGCGGCACTGCCGTACGGCACCCGGGCCGATCTCGTCCACCACCTCGTGCTGTGGCTCGCCGACACGGCCGGGCAGGCGCCGGTCCCGGTGCCTCGACTCGACAGCGACCTCGCTCTGCCCGACCAGCTCGCGGTGACCGCTGACGACCTGGTGCGCAGCGGGCGCGGCACTGGTGACGCCGTCGCCCACCTGCTGCTGCATCGCTTCGAGCTGCTCGACGAGCCGGTGCCACCAGGGCTCGCCGCGCATCTGGGCGAGGACGGGCCGGCCGCGCTGCTGGCCCGCGCCCGAGAGGTCTGCGGCGGCTCAGCCGCACGAGGATGATCGCCGCCTGCCCGGCACGACCCCCGCGCGCGCTACCCCGGGACGGCTTCGTCGGCCGCCGCGGCCTGTTCGCTCGGGGTCCGGCCCTCGGGGGCGCCGCGGCCGACGAGGGGTACCCGGCGCACCAGCCGAGCCAACCGTCCCGGCCCCGCGGCGGCCGCCCCCTGGGCGCCCTTGACCGTCTCGACGACCAGCCCGGGGTCCTGGGCCGCGACGCTCGCAGCGAGAGCGACGTCCTGAACGCTGTCGCGGTCGGTCCGCTCACCCGGTACCTGGACGCCGAGCGCCTGCAGGGTCGCGGGCAGCAGCACGTCGACGACGCGGGCGTAGCCGGCGGCCGAGGGGTGGAAGCGGTCGGCGGACCACAGCGCGGGGGACTCGCCGAACTCTCGGCCGAGCAGGTTGCCGAGGGAGACCGACAACCCGCCGGCCTCGACGACGGCGATGGTCTGCGCACTGGCCGTACGCCGGCTGACGACGCGGGCGAAACTGCGCAGCGGCTGCCACAGCGGCTTGACGGTGCCCAGGTCGGGGCAGGTGCCGACGACGACCGACGCACCGGCGGCCCGCAGTGTCGTGACGGCCCGCGCGAGGTCGCGGGCGGCGGCGGCCGGCGGTACCCGGTGCGTCACGTCGTTGGCGCCGACCATCAGCACTGCCAGGTCGACCTGTCCGACCAGCGCCCGGGCGACCTGCGCATCGAGGTCGGCACTGCGGGCGCCGACCACTGCCAGGACGTCGAGCAGGACGCGGCGGTGCAGCTCGCGGGCGAGCGAGCCGGCCAGCAGGGCGCCCGGCGTCTGCTCGGCGGTCTCACACCCCAGGCCGGCGGCGCTCGAGTCGCCGATCACGGCGAGCCGCAGCGGAGCCCGGCCGCGCCGCCCCCGCCCCCACGAGCCGCTCGCAAGCGGTGCGCGCTCCGTTGGCTCACCGATCGTCACGCGGGCCAGCCTGGCCTCCGCGCGCAGGACGCCCCAGCTGAGCGCGCCGAGGGTGCCGACAGCGCCGCTGCCGTACGCCGCCCGCACCGCGACCAGGCGCGCGCGACGGCTAGCTCGCACCCGCACCAGCCGGGTCACCACGGCCGGCCGGCGAGGAGCCGCACGCCAGCCACGCCGCTCCCTCCCGTCGTCGTTCCCCGAGCCGGGAAGCGACCCTAGCCGCCGTAGGCTCAAGGCCTCCCCGTCCCGATCGAGAGGCCCACCGTGCAGGTCAGCGACTCCCTCATCGAGCTGGTGGGCGGCACCCCGCTGGTCCGCCTGGGCCGGATGGCGGCGCACCTGCGGCCCCAGGTGCTGGCGAAGGTCGAGTACCTGAACCCGGGTGGTTCGGTGAAGGACCGCATCGCGCTGGCCATGGTGGAGGACGCCGAGCAGCGCGGACTGATCCTGCCCGGCGGCACCATCGTCGAGCCGACCAGCGGCAACACCGGCGTCGGGCTCGCGCTGGTCGCCAACGCCCGCGGCTACCGCTGCGTGTTCGTGATGCCCGACAAGATGAGTGCCGAGAAGATCGCTGTCCTTCGGGCCTACGGCGCCGAGGTCGTGGTCTGCCCGACTGCTGTCGCCCCCGAGCATCCCGACTCCTACTACTCGGTCAGCAAGCGGCTGGCCCGCGAGATCCCGGGGGCGTGGAACCCCGACCAGTACAGCAACCCCAAGAACCCGGAGGCGCACTACCGCACGACTGGGCCGGAGGTCTGGGAGCAGACCGACGGGCTCGTGACGCACTTCGTCGCCGGCGTCGGGACCGGCGGGACCATCAGCGGCACCGGCCGCTTCCTGAAGGAGGTCAGCGGTGGTCGGGTGCAGGTCATCGGGGCCGACCCCGAGGGCTCGGTCTACTCCGGTGGCACCGGGCGGCCCTACCTGGTCGAGGGGGTCGGCGAGGACTTCTGGCCGACGACGTACGACCGCGGGGTTGCCGATCGCATCATCGCCGTCAGCGACCGCGACTCCTTCCTCACCACCCGCCGGCTCGCCAGGGAGGAGGCGCTGCTGGTCGGTGGCTCCTGCGGGCTGGCTGCCGCTGCCGCCCTGCGGCTGGCCGAAGAGCTCACCGAGCAGGACATCGTGGTAGTGCTGCTTCCCGACTCCGGCCGCGGCTACCTGAGCAAGATCTACAACGACGAGTGGATGGCCGACTACGGCTTCCTGGTGCCCGACGCCACGCAGCCAACGGTCGGCGACGTGCTGCGCCGAAAAGGCAGCGAAGCCGCGACCGGGCTGCCGGAGCTCGTGCACGTGCACCCGGAGGAGACCGTGGGCTCAGCGATCGCCATCCTGCGCGAGTACGGCGTGTCGCAGATGCCCGTCGTGCAGCACGAGCCGCCCGTCATGGCGGCGGAGGTCGTGGGCAGCGTGGTCGAGCGGGACCTGCTCGAGGCGGTCTTCGCCGACCGTGCGGCGCTTGACAGCCCGCTGTCCGAGCAGATGAGCCCGCCGCTGCCGATGGTCGGTGCGGGCGAGCCGCTGCCGGTCGCGATGGCGGCGCTGGAGAAGGCGTCGGCACTCGTCGTCCTGGACGACGGCAAGCCGGCCGGCATCGTCACGCGTTCGGACCTGCTCGGTTTCCTGAGCCACGCCTGACGCCGTAGCCCTGACACCATTGGCCTTGACGCCGAAGCCTTGACGCCGAAACCGTGCCGCCGTACCGGCGGGCAAGTCGGACGGTTGGGTCGACAGCGGGTGTTTCGAGTTGCGGGCTTGATCGCGTAGGTTCACAGTCCGGTTGCCCCGCCGGACGACCGCGGACCTGTCCGTGGCCATCACTCCGGGACCGGAGGTCGGCGATCCTCGCCGGCCCCCGTCAACCCGCCGCCACGCCGGCGTCCGCCGGTGCCATGTGAGGAGCAGGAAGTGTTGCTGGCTTCAGGCATTGCTGTGCCCCAACTGAGTTCGGGACAGTACGACACCGTGTACAACCTGCTTTCGCTGGCCATCGCCAGCTTGGGCTTCACCGGCTTGTATCTGGTGCTCTCGCAGCGCCGGGTGCTTCCGCGCTACCGCAACGCCATCGTCGTGAGCGCGATGGTCTGCTTCATCGCGACCTACCACTACCTGCGTATCTTCTCGAACTTCAAGGAGTCGTACGCGACGCAGGCGCAGGGCGGGGCCGGCACCTACACGCTGACGAACATCCCGTTCAACGAGGCGTACCGGTACGTCGACTGGTTCCTGACCGTGCCGCTCCTGCTCGTGGAGACGGTCGCGGTGCTGGCGCTGACCCGCGCGGTTGCAAAGCCGCTGCTCACCAAGCTGGTCCTCGCCTCCGGCGCGATGATCGCCTTGGGCTACCCCGGTGAGATTGCGACCAGTAACGGCACCCGCCTGCTGTGGGGCACGCTGTCAACGATCCCGTTCATCTACCTGCTGTATGTGTTGTTCGTTGAGCTCAGCAAGTCCCTGGACCGCCAGCCGGAGGAGGTCCGCAGCACGGTGGGCAAGCTGCGCATCATGCTTGTCGGGCTGTGGGGTGTCTACCCGATCGCCTACCTGTTCCCGGTGTTCGGGCTTGAAGGCGGTGGGGCCTTCGTGGCCCGCCAGACGGGCTACTCCCTTGCGGACATCCTCGCGAAGGCCGCATTCGGTCTCGTGATCTTCAAGATCGCTCGCGTCAAGAGCGAGGTCGACGACCCGAGCTACGCCGAGGAGACCCTGCTGACCGACCGGCCTGGCGGGGACGCTGCGGGCAGCGGCTCCAGCCAGCGCGTCCGCGCCTGAGCTACCCCGTACCGGGGGCGGCCGACTCGCCTCCGGTACGGGGCCACGCACGCGTGCATCCGGGCAGGAGCGGTCATGCAGTACGCGGTCTTCGACCTGGTCGCCGTTGCCCTTCCCGCCGTGCTGCTGCTGGCCGGCTCGCGTTCGCGACGGGCCCTGCTCGTCCCGGTAGGCGTGCTCGCCGCGGTGGCCCTCGTGTGGACGGCGCCGTGGGACGAGCATCTGGTCCGCACCGGCGTCTGGACGTACGCCCCCGACCGGGTGCTGGCCAGCCTCGGTTCGGTCCCACTCGAGGAGTACGCCTTCGTCGTCCTGGAGGTGCTCCTCGTCGGCGCCTGGGCGCTGCGCACCGGCGCCCTGCCCGTCCCGCCCGTGCGCCCCGCACCGGCCGCCTCGCGGCGTCGCGGCGCACTTGCCTGGGTCGCCGTCGCCCTCGCGGGCCTGCTGCTGAGCGTGCTCGGTGGCCAGCTGCGCTACCTCGGCCTGCTGCTGCTGTGGGCCGGCCCGCCGCTGGCCCTGCAACGCCTGGTCGCGGGCGACGTGCTGGCCGCCCGGCGCGCGGCCCGCCTGCACACCGCACTGCCGGCCGCGCTGTGGCTGTGCGTGGCCGACCGCCTCGCTCTCGCCGACGGGGTGTGGTCGATCGCCCCGCAGAGCTCGACCGGACTCGCGCTGCTCGGGCTGCCCGTCGAGGAGGCGCTGTTCTTCTCGCTCACCTGCCTGCTGGTCACCGACGGGCTGCTGCTCGCCGCCGACCCCGCAGTCCTGCGCCGGGCGTTGCCTCTGCTGAGCAGTTGTCGCGCGGTCGTGACGTTGCGCCGCCGGGCGCCGGCTGCGCTGGCGGCCGGCCGGGTAGCGGCGACGACGGCGGCCCGTACCGTCGGGGGATGAGCGAGCAGCACGGCGACGACGTCCGCGAGGCCGGCAGCAAGGCCTTCGGGTCCGAGGTGCACGGTGGCCCCGACCGCTGGTCCGAGGGCCACTACGGCTTCGAGACCCTCGCCATCCACGCCGGGCAGGATCCCGATCCCACCACCGGCGCGATCGTGGTGCCGATCTACCAGACCTCGACGTATGTCCAGAGCGAGGTCGGTGAGCACCGCGGCTATGAGTACAGCCGGTCGGGCAACCCGACGCGGACCGCGCTGGAGACCTGCCTGTCGGCGCTCGAGGGTGGCCGCACCGGGCTGGCCTTCGCCAGCGGCCTGGCGGCCGAGGACTGCCTGCTGCGCACGGTCGCCCGGCCCGGCGCGCACGTCGTGGTGCCGGACGACGCCTACGGCGGTACCTACCGGCTGTTCGCTCAGGTGCTGTCGCGCTGGGGGGTCGCGCACACGGCGGTGCCGCTCGGCGACGTCGCCGCCGTCCGTGCAGCGGTGCGCCCTGAGACGGTGCTGATCTGGTGCGAGACGCCGACCAACCCGCTGCTGGGCGTCGCTGACATCGCGGCTCTCGCGGCGGTGGCGCACCACGCCGGCGCGCGGCTGGTGGTGGACAACACCTTCGCCAGCCCCTACCTGCAGCAGCCGCTGGCCCTTGGCGCCGACGTGGTCGTGCACTCCACCACCAAGTACCTCGGTGGCCACTCCGACGTGATCGGTGGGGCGCTGGTCTGCGCCGACGCCGGGCTCGGTGAGGAGCTGGCGTACCACCAGAACGCGCTGGGTGCGGTGCCCGGCGCCTTCGACAGCTGGCTGGTGCTGCGGGGGGCCAAGACCCTCGGCGTACGGATGGACCGGCACTGCGCCAACGCCCAGCGTGTCGTGGAGCTGCTGGTCGGGCACCCCGCTGTGCACGAGGTGCTCTACCCCGGGCTGGCGACGCACCCCGGGCATGACATCGCGAGCAAGCAGATGGCCGACTTCGGCGGGATGGTGTCGCTCCGCCTGGCCGGCGGGGAGGGCGCCGCGCTCGAGCTCTGTCGGCGTACCAAGGTCTTCACGCTCGGCGAGTCACTCGGGGGCGTCGAGTCGCTGATCGAGCACCCCGGCCGGATGACGCACGCCTCGGTCGCCGGCTCGGCGCTGGAGGTGCCGGCCGACCTGGTCCGGCTGTCGGTCGGCATCGAGACCGCCGACGACCTGCTGGCCGACCTCGAGCAGGCGTTGGCCCCGCTCCCGACCGGCTGACCGGGGCCTGAGGCCAGCGCCGGGCTCAGGCGCCGGGCTTGGCCACCATCAGCACGACGATGGCGATCCAGCACAACATGGCCACACCGGCGCCCGCGGCGATGCGGCCGACCAGCGGCGCGGCGTCACCGCCGGCCTCCAGCGCCGTCGCCGCCCCGTTCTGGGCGGGGACGACGACCGCGAGGACCAGTGCCACCGCGACCAGCCACAGCACGTACGACGCGCTGACCCACAGCTGACCCATGGACCACTCCGCCACCCCCGACGACCCGCCCGACAGGCCGACCAGCGCCGAGCCGACCAGCACGGTGAGCAGTGAGGCGAGCGTGTACGCCCGGGTGGTGCGGGCGTCGGAGCGCAGGGCGTCGGCCCGGCCCTCGCGGACGTGCCGGGAGGACAGCACGCCTGCGAGCGCGGCAGGACCGACCAGGAACATGACGGTCAGCAGGTGCACGACCAGGACGACGGCGTACGTGCCGGTGTACTTCACGGTCGGACGCTAGCCCCGTCGGCCGCGCCGGGCCCGCAGGTAGTCCGACACGACGTACTCGCCGAGCCGTGCGGGGTCGGGGGAGAACACCCGGCCGCCGTTGCGGGCCGCGATCGACTCGACGAACTCGACCAGCCGCGGTTCGTCGTCGAGCATGAACACGTTGATCGTGGCGCCGCGGCGGGTGATCCGCTCGACCTCGGCCATCGTCAGCTCGAGGGTCTCCGGCAGCGGCGGCCAGCAGAACTCGGCCCAGCCGCCTCGGGTCAGGTGCGCGGTGGGCTCGCCGTCGGTGACGACCAGCACGACCGGCTCGGCGTCGGGGTGCCTGCCGAGGAACCGGCCGGCGAGCATCAGCGCGTGCTGCAGATTGGTGCCCTGCACGCGCTGGGCGTCCAGCCCCGCGAGCTGCTCGGGGCGCAGCACCTGCGCCATGTCGCTGAAGCCGATGACCTCGATCGCGTCCTGCGGGAACTGCGTGGTCACCAGGCTGTGCAGCGCCAGCGCCGTCTGCTTGGCGGCGCCCCAGGTGCCGCGCAGCTCCATCGAGAAGGACAGGTCGACCAGCAGGGCGACGGCCGCGGTCGTGCGCCGCTCGGTCTCGACGACCTCGAAGTCGTCGACGTGCAGCCGCACCGCGCCGCCGGCACCCGGCAGCGACGGGCTGCGCAGCACAGCGTTGGAGACGGTGCGTACGACGTCCAGCGGTTGCTCGTCGCCGAACTCCCAGGCGCGTGACGAGCCGATCCGGTCGCCTGCGGCGCCGGCGTCGCGTACGTCGTGACCGCCCCGGCCCTTGCTGGAAAGATCCGAGAACACCTTGCGCAGCGCGGTCGCGCCGAGCCGGCGGACCGCCCGCGGCGACAGCTCGAGGCGGCCCTGCTCGTCGCGTACGAGGTAGCCCTGGGTCTGCAGCTCGCGCTCGATCCGGCGCAGCGCCTCGATGTCGTCGACCGCCCCGCGCCCGAGCGCGCGCCGCACCGCTGCCTCGTCGACGTCGTCGAGCGAGGCGCCCGGATAGTCCTGCCCCAGGGCGGCGGCCAGGTCGTCGAGGTCGGCGAGCTCCGCCAGCGCGGTCGTCGCCTCCCCCATGCCCATCCCCTGCTCGCCGCGCATCTGCTCCCGGCCACCCCACGGCAGGTCGGGGCGCGCCCCCCGAAGGCTGTCGCCGAGCTGCGCCAGCTGCGACGCGAGGTCGGCATCCATCGCACCGTCCATCAGCTCGCCGAGCTCCTGGCGCTGCTGCGGGGTCAGGGAGTCCATCAGGCGCTGCTGCGCGGCGGCCCGCCGGGCGAGGTCGTCGATCAGCTCCGGCAGGCTCTGCGGGTTGCTCGGGAAGAACTCGCCGTGCTCAGCCATGAAGTCGGCGAACTGCGAGTCGGTGTCCTCGCCGCGGGCATCGGCCTCGAGCATCGCGTTCAGGTCGGCGAGCATGTCCTTGACGGCCTGCATCGCCTCCGGGCTCGCCTGCTGCAGCGACTCCTTCATCCCGGCGAACTGGCTGTCCAGCACCTCGCGACGCAGCAGGTCGCCGATCTGCTCGTACGCCTCGCGCGCCTCCGCACTGCGCCACTCGTACGGCGCCAGCTCGCGGACCGCTCTGGCGGTGTCGTTCGGCAGCGTGTCGAGCTCCAGCTCGGCCATCCGGGCGGCGTCCGACGGGTCGGGGAACAGCGCCTGCTTCTCCAGCTCGACGGCCTTGTCGAGCAGCTCGCGGACCTCTTCCAGCGTGCCGTCGAGCCGGCCCTGCTTGCGGGCCTCCCGCTGGCGCTTCGACACCTTCCGGCGCAGCTCGTCCAGGCCGCGCAGCCCGTCGGCGCCCTGCCGGAGCAGGTCTCGCAGCGCTTGGCGCGGGCTGTCGCCGCCGAGCACCCGCTCGCCGATCTCGTCGAGCGCGCTCGCCACGTCGTACGGCGGCTCCAGTGGGTCACGGCCACCGTGCCACTCCCCGTAGCGGTAGCGGGCCGCCCGCTCAGTCATCGCTGCGGCCGTCCAGGAAGGCCTGGTACGCCAGCCGCCTGCGCAGCGCCGTGGCTTCGCGGACGGGACGCATCATCGGCCGGACAACCAGTGCGTAAAGCAGGGCGACGGCGAGCAGCGTCCACAGCCCGGACAGGTCCAGCGCGGTGAGCAGGTAGCCGATCGTCAGGAACAGCACCATCGTCACGACGGCAGTGAGCAGCACCCGCCGCCGCAGCGCGTACGGGTCGGGGGTGCCTGCGACCAGGCCCAGGGCGTCGTCCACCTCAGCCGCCGTAGACCGTCCGGCCGCTGACCGAGTCCTTGGCGAGCCTGCGGTTGAGGTGCAACCCTTCGAGCGCGAACTCCAGCGCAGCCGCCGCGAGGCCGGGCGACTCCTGCTCGACGCCGAGCCGGGTCAGCAGTGCGGCGAGCCCGGGCACGGGGCCCAGACCCTTGAGCAGGTCGACGGCCGGGACGAGGTCGCCGGTCTCGACGGTCGCGCCCTGCGCGAAGCGACCCTGCAGGCCGGACAGGTCCAAGCCGCCGAGCCGGGCCCGGAAGGTGTCGGCGGTGGCCTTGCGCAGCAGGTGCGCGAGGACCTCGAGCTCGCGGCCCTCCTCAGCCGCCTCGAACTCGACCTTGCCACGCGAGGCGGGCACGACGCTGGGCAGGTCGCAGACCCGCGCGACGGCGACCGGCTCGCCGGTGACGGCGGCGCGGCGTACGGCGGAAGCGGCAACGGTCTCGGTGGCCGCGACCGCGAACCGCGCCGACACCCCGGAGCGCTGGTCGACCTGAGGGCTGTCGCGGACCAGCCGGGTGAACCGCGCGATGACCTCCATCAGGTGGTCGGGGACCTGGACGGGGGTGCCCGGCCAATCCAGTACCGCCTCCTGGCGGATGACCGACAGCTCGTCCTCGAGCCGCAGCGGGTAGTGGGTGCGTACCTCCGCACCGAACCGGTCCTTCAACGGCGTGATGATGCGGCCGCGGTTGGTGTAGTCCTCCGGGTTGGCGGAGGCCACGACCAGCAGGTCCAGCGGCAGGCGCAGCGTGTAGCCGCGGACCTGGATGTCGCGCTCCTCCAGCACGTTGAGCAGCGCGACCTGGATGCGCTCGGCGAGGTCGGGCAGCTCGTTGACGCTGAAGATCCCGCGGTTGGTACGCGGCACCAGGCCGTAGTGGATGGTCTCCGGGTCGCCCAGGGTGCGCCCCTCGGCGACCTTTATCGGGTCGACGTCTCCGATCAGGTCGCCGACGGAGGTGTCAGGGGTGGCGAGCTTCTCGCCGTACCGCTCGCTGCGGTGCTTCCACGCCACGGGCGTCTCGTCGCCCTGCGCCGCGACCAGCCGCGCGCAGCGCACACAGACCGGGGCGTACGGGTGGTCGTTGATCTCGCAGCCCGCGACGACCGGGGTCCAGGCGTCGAGCAGGCCGACGAAGGTGCGGACCAGCCGGGTCTTGCCCTGGCCGCGCTCACCGAGCAGCACCAGGTCGTGCCCGGCGAGCAGCGCCCGCTCGACCTCGGGCAGGACGGTGTCGTCAAAGCCAAGGATGCCCGGGAAGGTCGCCTCGCCGGCCGCGAGCCGGGCCAGCAGGTTGTCCCGCAGCTCGACCTTCACGGGTTTGTGGACGTGCCCGCCGTTGCGCAGCTCCCCCAGGGTGGTGGGGTCGGGCGTCGGGTCAGGGGCGGTGGTCAGGTCAGCTGCCGGCACGTCTCGACCCTACGTCCGGCCTGGGCACCTCGCGAGGGCAGCAGACTGTCGCTGTGGCTGCGGACGAACCCCCGCGCGCCCGAGCGGTCCTCGCCGCCGACGTCGGCGGCACCAAGCTCGCGGCGGCGCTCGTCGACGCCGACGGGACGGTGCGCCGGGCCGAACGCGTGCCGACCGGCAGCGACCCGTGGAACGCGCTGCAGGGGCTGCTCGAGCGGGTCCGCGGGGGAGCGCCGGTGCGCGGCGTCGGGGTCGGCTGCGGCGGCCCGACGCGCTGGCCGGAGGGGGTCGTCTCGCCGCCGAACACGCCGCCCTGGCGGGGCGGCTTCCCGCTGCTCGCGGCGCTGCGGTCGGCGTACGCCGGGCTGCCGGTCCGGATGCACAACGACGCGGTCGCGCTCGCGGTCGGTGAGCACTGGCGCGGCGCCGGCCAGGGCACCGAAGACCTGCTCGGCATGGTCGTGTCGACCGGCGTCGGCGGCGGCGTGGTCACCGGTGGCCGGGTGCTGCAGGGCCGCAGCGGCAACGCCGGCCATATCGGCCATCTGGTCGTCGAGCCCGGCGGGCCGGCCTGCGGCTGCGGCGGCCGCGGCTGCCTCGAGGCGGTGGCCCGCGGGCCGGCCGTCGTGGCGTGGGCCCGCGAACGGGGCTGCGCAGCCCGGGACGGCGCCGCGCTCGCAGTGCTGGCGGCTGCCGGTGAGCCGGTCGCAGTGGCGGCGCTGGCCCGGGCCGGCCGGGCCCTCGGCACCGGCATCGCCGGGGCGGCCGCGCTGCTCGACGTGGACCTGGTCGTGCTCGGCGGCGGCTTCGCGCAGGCCGGCGAGCCGCTCTGGGCGCCGCTGCGGGCGGCCCTGGCCGAGCACGCCCGACTCGGCTTCCTGGCCGGGCTGCGGGTGCTGCCGGCGGCCCTCGGGCAGCACAGCGGGCTGGTCGGCGCAGCAGCCCTCGTACACGCTGCCGACCGGTACGCGACCCCGGGCTGACCGCCCCTACGGCCGTCGCCCTGACAGGATCGGGGGCGTGCACCCCGTCCAGCTCGCCGACGTGCAGGCCGCCCGGCTGCTGCTGGCCGGCGTGGTCCGGACGACTCCGCTGGAAGGCTCGCGCCCGCTCTCGGCGAGGGTCGGCGGCCCGGTCTTCCTCAAGTGCGAGAACCTGCAGCGCACCGGCTCGTTCAAGCTGCGCGGCGCGTACGTCCGGATCGCCCGGCTGACGCAGGCCGAGCGCGCCCGTGGCGTCGTCGCCGCAAGTGCCGGCAACCACGCGCAGGGCGTCGCGCTCGCGTCACAGCTGCTCGGCATCACCGCCACCGTGTTCATGCCGGAGGCTGCCCCGCTGCCGAAGGTCGCGGCCACGACGGCGTACGGCGCCCAGGTCCGGCTGTCCGGCGCCACGGTCGACGAGGCGCTCGTGGCGGCGCGGGCCTTCGAGGCCGAGACCGGGGCCATCCTGATCCATCCGTTCGACCATGCCGACGTGGTGGCCGGCCAGGGCACGGTCGGCCTGGAGATCCTCGAGCAGTGCCCCGACGTCCGCACCGTCGTGGTCTGCACCGGCGGCGGCGGGCTGGTCGCCGGCATCGCCGTAGCCGTGAAGGCCCTTCGGCCCGATGTCCAGATCGTCGCTGCGCAGGCCAGCGGCGCGGCGGCCTTCCCGGGCTCGCTCGCGGCGGGCCGCCCGGTACCGGTCAGCGACATGGTGACGATGGCCGACGGGATCGCCGTGGGCTGCCCCGGCGAGCTGACCTTCCCGCTCGTACGCGACCTCGTCGACCGGGTCGTCACCGTCGAGGAGGACACCATCTCGCGGGCGCTGCTGCTGTGCCTGGAGCGCGCGAAGCTCGTTGTCGAGCCCGCCGGCGCGGCAGCTGTCGCCGCGATCCTCGACGACCCGACGGCCTTCGCGCCGCCGGTCGTCGCCGTGGTGTCCGGCGGCAACATCGACCCGCTGCTGCTCGCCAAGGTGATCCGGCACGGTCTGCTTGCGGCCGGCCGCTTCCTGTCGCTGCGGGTCCGCATCCCGGACCGCCCGGGGGAGCTCGCCCGGCTGCTCGGCGTGCTGGCCGACAGCGCGAGCAACGTCCTCGACGTCGAGCACCGGCGTACCGGGCACGGCCTGCACCTGGACGAGGTCGAGGTGGCGGTGCAGCTGGAGACCCGCGGACCCGAGCACAGCGAGGTGGTCGGCAAGCTGCTCGCCGCTGCCGCGTACGTGGTCACGCCCGGCTGAGCGGCCTCAGCCGGCGTAGGGCTCCACCGACAGCACGGTGACCTTCAGCGAGCGGGGGCCGAACACGACGGCGTCACCGGCCCGGTGGCCCAAGAGCGCCTGCCCGATCGGCGACTCGGGGGAGTAGACATCCAGGTCGCCGATGCGGCCGCCCTCGTCGGTGGCGTTCTCGCGGTTGGCGAACAGGAAGCGCTCGACATCGCCGCCGCCGTGGTCGACCTCGACGAGGCAGCCCTCCTCGACGACGTCCCCGGCGGGCGTCGTACCGACCCGGACGTCGCGCAGCAACTGGGTCAGCTGCCGGATCCGGGCCTCCGACTTGCCCTGCTCCTCCTTGGCGGCGTGGTAGCCGCCGTTCTCCTTCAGGTCGCCCTCGTCGCGCGCTGCCTCGATCTTGGCCACGATGTCGGCCCGGGTCGGGCCCTTCATGGTCTCCAGCGAGGCCACGAGCCGCTGGTGGGCCTCACGCGTCAGCCAGGTGGTCTGCGCGCTGATCTCCGGCACCGTGCTCTCCTCGCGTCGGCTGGGGCGCCGTCGCCCCGGCAGGTGATCGTACGGGCGGGTGCCGGGCAGCTCAGCCCGTGCGGGGAGCGGCTGCCCGCTCCAGCGTGCAGGCGGTGATCTCGCCGGAGACCGCGCGGGCCCGCGTCGTCAGGTCGTACGTCACGACCTGGCTCCGGTCAGCCGACGGGCCGACCCGGACCAGCGCGTTACCCGCCTCAAGGCCGGTGCGGTCGCGCGCCCGCACCGTGCACAGGGCCACTGCGGCAGCGTCCTTGTCGACCTCGAACTCGATGCGGACGACGGCGTCGGACTGCACCGTGAACCCGCGCGGGCCGAAGTTCACCTCCTGGGCTCCGTAGCCGCGATAGAGCAGCACCGCGATGACGAGCCCGACGAGCCCGCCGACCACGCCGAGGATGATCGGGGCGCGGCGCACGGGACTCCTTCGCGGCTGGCCGGTGTTGGGCACCGTCGGGGGACCCCATTGTCTCCTGTACCCGGCGAGGAGGCCTACCCGGTGGATGCGGACAGTCTGCGCCTGATGTGCGTGCACGCCCACCCTGACGACGAGTCGAGCAAGGGCGCGGCCAGCATGGCCCGCTACGCGACGGAAGGCGTGGACGTCCTGGTCGTCACGTTGACCGACGGCTCACGTGGCTCGGTGCTCAACCCCGCGATGGACCGCCCCGGGGTCGCCGCCGACATCACCGCGGTGCGGGCGGCCGAGATGGAGCGGGCCCGCGAGATCCTCGGTGTCCGGCAGGTTTTCCTGGGGTTCATCGACTCCGGGCTGCCGGAAGGAGAGCCGCTGCCGCCGCTGCCGGACGGCTGCTTCGCTCTCGGCGAGATGGAGGTGCAGACCCGCGATCTGGTCGAGGTGGTCCGCCGCGAGCGCCCGCACGTGATGACGACGTATGACGAGAACGGCGGCTACCCGCACCCGGACCACATCCGCTGCCACGAGATCTCGATCGCGGCCTTCGATGCTGCTGGTGACCCCGAGCGCTTTCCGGACGCCGGCGAGCCCTGGCAGCCGCTGAAGCTGTACTACAACCACACCTTTCACAAGGAGCGGCTGGTCGCACTGCACAGCGTGATGCTCGAGCACGGCATCGATTCGCCGTACGCGGAGTGGCTCGAGGCCTGGGTCGACAAGCCGGAGGATGCGGGCCGCGTCACGACGTCGGTGCCGTGCGGCGAGTACTTCGTCGTACGTGACCAGGCGCTGATCGCGCACGCCACCCAGGTCGACCCGACCGGGCGGTGGTTCGCCTGTCCGCTGGAGCTGCAGCAGGCGGCATGGCCGACCGAGGACTTCCAGCTCGCCCGGTCACTGGTCGACACCGTGCTGCCCGAGGACGACCTGTTCGCCGGCGTCCGTGCGAGCGTGGGGGCATGACCGCTGTCCTGGCCGCCGCTGACGTGAGCAAGGCCGCCGGGCCGATCGGCCTGCTGGTGATCGTCCTGCTCGGGATCGCGACCGTGCTGCTCATCCGCAACATGGACAAGCGCGTGAAGCGGCTGCCCTCGGAGTTCCCGCCGCCCCCCGAGCGGCCGAGCAAGGACGCCGCGCCCTAGCGCAACCCGCCCCGACGGTCCCGCCCCGCCGTTCGCGCCCCGCCGGGAAGCCCGGTGCCCGCATATTGTGTGTTACCTCAACAAATCTTGCACACAAAGTTGGCGTCCGCGGCCCTCGCTCAGCGTGTGGGTGGTCATGAGGAACGAAGTTTGTGTGCTTCATCCGCACTCGGGTTCGAGATGAAGCACACAATGTCCGCGCTTCCGGGCGCTTCCGGGCGCTTCCGGGCGCTTCCGGGCGCTTCCGGGCGCTTCCGGTCGCCGCCTGGCTCAGTCGTCCTGGACGCCGCCCCGGCCGCGTTTGACGTCGGAGCGGCGCTTCTTGCCGGCGAGCCGGCGCTCCTGCGAGCCGCGGGTCGGCCTGGTCGGCCGCCGCACCTTCGGCGGCGGGGCGACGGCGTCGCGGAGCAGCTGCGCGAGCCGCCGCTCGGCGGCGTCGCGGTTCTGCAGCTGGCTGCGCTGCTCGCTGGCCGCGACGGTCACCACACCGTCGACCAGCCGCGCATCGAGCCGGCCGAGCGCCCGGTCGCGAAGGTGCTCGGGCAGTGACGGCGACCGCTGCACGTCGTACGACAGCTCGGCCCGGCTGTCGGTGGTGTTCACGCTCTGGCCACCAGGCCCCGATGACCTGGAGAACCGCCACGACAGCTCGGTTTCGGGCACACTCCAGGACGCGTTCACGCGCAGCGGCCCGGGCATCCCCACAGTGTGGCCGTGGTGTGGGTCCCCGGAGTCAGGTGCCCGCGAGCCGGCGCGGCCGGCAGACCCCACTAGCGTCACGGGTCGTGACCGCCCCGCGCCAAGCCGCCGGCGGCCGGCCCGTACCGACCTGGAAGCGCGTAGACCGGGCGACGGCCCGGCTCAGCACGCTGGCCGTCTCGCGGATGGCCGAGCTGCGCTGGTTCGACGCGCTGCCGCCACAGCAGCGCGCCGACGTGGGGCTCGTGGTCGAGGCTGGGCTGCGGGCCTTCACCGCATGGCTCCGCGACTCGCGGGGCACGCGGCTGCCGGCCCCCGAGGTCTTCGCCGTTGCGCCCAAGGAGCTCGCCCGTTCGGTGTCGCTCAAGCAGACCGTCCAGTTGATCCGGGTCGTCGTCGGAGTCATCGAGGAGCAGGTCCCGGCGCTGGCCACGGAGCTGGAGCGCCCGGCGTTGGCCGAGCAGGTGCTGCGCTACTCCCGCGAGGTCGCCTTCGCCGCCGCGGAGGTCTACGCCGCCGCAGCCGAGGCCCGGGGAGCCTGGGATGCGCGGGTCGAGGCGGGCGTGGTCGAGGCGCTGGTGCGCGGTCAGGTCACCGAGCTGACGGTGTCGCGCGCGACCTCGCTCGGCTGGGTGCACGGCACCTGGTGCACGGCGCTCGCCGCGTCCGCCCCTACCCGGGCCAGCGAGACCGGCCTGGACGCCCTGCGAACCGGCTCACGTCACCGCGGCTGGTCGGTGCTGACCGGCGAGGCAGGCGGCGGGCTGCTCGTGCTGGTCGGCGGCCACGGCACCCCGGACGAGGCGCTGCGCGAGGTCGCCGGGATGCTGCCCGCGGGCCCGGTCGTGATCGGCCCGACGGTGCCCGACCTGGCCAGTGCCGCGAGCTCGGTGGCGGAGGCCCTCGCCGGGCTGGGAGCGGCCGCTGCCTGGCCTGAGGCGCCGCGGCCGGTTCCGGCGGGTGCCCTGCTGGCCGAGCGCGCCGTTCTCGGCGACCGGACGGCCCGCAGCCGACTGCTGCAGGAGGTGCACGCGCCGCTGGCAGCGGCCGGGGGGGACCTGCTGCGTACTGTCGCGGCATTCCTGGACGGCGGCGGGTCCGTCGAGGGCTCGGGGCGGGCCCTGTTCCTGCACGCCAACACGGTGCGCTACCGGCTGCGCAAGGTCGTCGACGTGATCGGGTTCGACGTCACCGAACCGCGCGACGCGCAGGTTGTCCGGATCGCCCTCGTGCTCGGGCGGGCCGGCGAGCCGACCGGGCTGTGAGAACAGCGCACGTCACAGGGGTCCGGGCCGCGTGCCGTGCAGCGTGACGAGAGCCAATATTGTGGGAAGCCCACAACGTACCCACCGGAACTCGGTCCGCGTCGCACCGCGGCGATGGGCGTTGGCGAGGCGATTCTTGTCGGGTGCTCGTTCTCCTCTCGCCCGGTCAGGGCTCCCAGTCGCCCGGCATGCTGCTGCCGTGGCTGGACCTCCCGCACGCCCGGCAGCGGCTGGCTGCCTGGTCGGACCGGACGGGGCTGGACCTACTCCGTCTCGGCAGCAGCGCGACGGCGGACGAGGTACGCGACACCGCCGTCGCCCAGCCGCTGCTCACCGCCGTCGCTCTGCTGTCCGCCGACGCCGTCACGGGCGGGGAGCTGCCGGCGGCGGTCTGCGGTCACAGTGTGGGCGAGCTCTCGGCACTTGCTCTCGCCGGCGTCCTGACGTCGGACGAGGCAGTCAGTCTGGCGGCAACCCGCGGGGCTGCGATGGCCGCCGCCGCGAAGGCCCGCCCCACCGGCATGTCGGCGGTGCTCGGCGGCGACCCGGAGCAGGTCCTGGCGGCGATCGAGCTCGCCGGTCTGCGCATCGCGACGGTCAACGTCGCGGGGCAGGTCGTCGTCGGGGGTGACCGCGACGCGCTGGACGCCTTCGCTGCGAGCCCGCCGCCCAGAGCCCGCGTCCGGGCGCTGGACGTGGCCGGCGCCTTCCACACCCCCGCCATGGCTGCGGCGACAGTCGCCCTCGAGCAGGCCATTGGCCAGCTCAAGCCCGGCGCCCCCCGCTGCACGGTCGTCGCGAATGCGGACGGCGCTGTCGTCGGCGACGGTGCAGAGCTGCTGGGCCGGCTGGTCGGCCAGCTGACCGGCCCGGTCCGCTTCGACCTGTGCCTGGCCGCGCTCGCCGGGCTCGGCATCACGGCCGCCGTCGAGCTGGCCCCCGGCGGCACGCTCGCCGGCCTGGCGAAACGCGCGCTGCCCGCTGCCACGGTGGTCGCCGTCAAGGCACAGGACGACGTGCGCGCCGCCCGCGCGCTGCGTACCTCGGTGCCGGCATGACGGCGTTGCGGGCCGCGACCCTGACCGGGCTCGGCGCGCACCGGCCCGCGCAACGCGACGGGAACACCGCTATCGCCGAGCGGATCGGCTCCTCCGACAGCTGGATCCGCGAACGCAGCGGCATCGTCACCCGCGGGGTCGCCGGCCGCGACGAGTCCGTCGTCGACATGGCTACCAGCGCCGGGGGCAAGGCGCTCGCCGCGGCAGGCATCGACCCTGGCGAGGTCGACCTGGTCCTGCTGGCCACCTGCTCGATGCCCGGCCCGCTCCCGGGCGGCTCTCCCGAGGTGGCGTACCGGCTCGGGGCCCGCCGCGCCGGCGCTTCCGATGTCGGGGCGGGCTGCGCCGGCTTCACGTACGCCCTCGCGCTGGCTGCGGACAGCGTCCGGGCCGGCAGCGCCGACACCGTCCTGGTCATCGGTTCGGAGAAGCTGCTACCGATGATCGACCCCGACGACCGCGGCACGGCGTTCCTGTTCGGCGACGGCGCCGGCGCGGCCGTCGTGTCGGTCGCCGAACGCGACGGCATCGGCCCCGTCGTCTGGGCCCACGACGGCGAGCAGCACGAGCGTCTCGTCATTGACGGCGCACCGCTGTTGTTGAAGATGGAGGGCCGGGCCATCTACCGCTGGGCCACGACCACGCTGCCCGACCTGGCCCGCCGGGCCTGCGCCCGGGCCGGCATCGAGCCCGCTGAGCTGGCTGCCTTCGTCCCGCACCAGGCCAACCTGCGGATCACCGAGTCCGTGGTGAAGAGCCTCGGGTTGCCCGACTCCGTCCTCGTCGCCCGCGATGTCGTCGACAGCGGCAATACCAGCGCAGCGTCCGTCCCCCTCGCGCTGGCCCGGCTCGCCGAGCAGGGCGAGATCCGGACCGGCGACGCCGTCCTGCTGTTCGGCTTCGGTGCCGGCCTGACCGCCGCCGGCCAAGTCGTGCTCTGTCCCTGACCGTCCCCCATGCCTACGTCCGTCGACCCAGAGGAGCCCACATGACCACCGCCACCGCCACCCCCGCCGAACTGCTCGCCGGCCTCGCCGAGGTCCTTGACGAGGTCGCCGGCACGCCGGCAGACCAGGTCCTGCCCGAGGCCAGCTTCGACAAGGACCTCGACATCGACTCCCTCACCATGGTCGAGGTCGTCGTGGCCTGCGAGGAGCGCTTCGGCGTACGCATCCCCGACGAGGCGCTCGAGCAGCTGACCACCGTCGGCGACGCGATCACCTACATCCGCGGCGCCGCCGCGTGACAGCCACCGTCGCCGCCCCCCGGCCCGTCGCCGTCACAGGACTGGGTGCGATCACCCCGCTCGGCCCGGACGTCGCGGCCCTGATCGAGGGGCTGCTCACGAGCCGCTCGGGCGTACGCCTGCTCGACGAGCCGGAGTTCGCCGAGCTGCCCGCCCGGCTGGCGGCGACGGTGGATGCAACCGGCCGGCTCGGGCGGATCGAGGCGCGCACCCTGGACCGGGTGCAGCAGCTCGCGCTGATCGCCGCGCGCGAGGCATGGGCCGACGCCGGCGCTCCGGAGGTCGAGCCCGAACGTCTCGCCGTCGTCATCGGCTCCGGGATCGGCGGCGCGCTGACCATCCTCGGCCAGTACGACGTGCTGCACGCCAAGGGCCCGCGCGCGGTGTCGCCGCACCTGGTGCCGATGCT
>ENA-OFCD01000110-OFCD01000110.1-metagenomes-genome-assembly--contig:-NODE-110-length-53232-cov-21.686331_pt1 | contig 53232 bp, 48 predicted proteins | sample MGYA00153392_OFCD01 | MGnify analysis MGYA00153392 | reverse complement strand
CATACCGAGGTCTCGAACATGATTGCGAATTTAAATCTTCGATCCAATACCCCATCACCACTTAAAGTGACATTATTGATTGAAACCTTGAGGTCGGGACAGATTGTGGCATCGATCGCTGAATTTCCAACTTTTCGAGTCGAGGCTGAAACTCAAGAATCAGCAGTGCAGCAGCTTCAAATGAATTTCTTAGAACGCGCAAAACATATTGAAACGATCGACTGGGAAGTTCCCCTAGATTCGGTCGAGCCTGCTTGGATGAAGTATGCAGGAGTTTTTAAGGATGATGCGGATTTTCTAGAGATTATGGAAGCAATGCGGGCAGAACGAAATTCGGATGATGACTCTGAAGTCGATCCGTCGTATTACTCGTAGAGGCTGCTCGTGCGTTATCTCTTAGACACTGACCATGTTTCACGACTCCTCTACAACCATCAAAGTATAATCATCAACGCTCAACGGTATAATTCTGCCGTTAGCATTATTACCGTTCAAGAGCTATTCAACGGTTGGGTCAGTCGAGCCAACGATCCGAAAGTAGTCGATCGCTTACCTGCGGTCTATTCCAAGCTCACCACAACGGTAAAATATCTGCAAACCGTTGAGATTCTAGACTTCACACCAGACGCCGATCGTGTTCTCAAGCAATTGCTCAAGGATTATCCAGAACTGAGAAAAAGCCGGGTTCAAAAAGATATGCGAATTGCCGCGATTGCACTGTCGATCGGTGCAACAGTCGTGACATGCAATCGGCGAGATTTTGAACAGGTGCCGGGTTTGTTTATTGTCGATTGGACGGACGATCGCAGTTCCTAAAATCTGGCAACAGTGAATCGATGAACTTTCCTCTAACTGCATTGGAAAAATTATATTCAGGTTTCATCATCAATCTCCTTAATATTGATCAATTTCAGACCGACTTGCCCGACGCGACGCGATAATTCGAACATTCGCTTTTTCAGGATTAATCTCATCAAAAGTATGAACAACCAGCAGATAAAGCCCCGTCCAACTAACCCGATTTCCTAAAAGTTGGAATAATACGATCGTAAATTGGACGATCGATCCCTAAAATTCCTTAGTATTTGCGAAGTTGTTGGTTAAAAGTTTTGATAGCGATCGAATAGGTCTCGCCCTCTTGCCTCGCTTTAGCCTTAAAGACTTCGTTTGCTTCCCAGAAGGTTTGCCACTTGGTTTCGGTGGTCTTGGCTTCGTACTGGCTGGAAAGGGTGGGAAGAGTTGCAGTCATGGGGACTCGGGGCGATCGCGCTTATGGGTCGTTAGGGCACCTAATAATAGCGGTTTTTGGGGCGATCGGTCTGACAGAAGTGTCACTGGTGATAGGCGCAGGGAGTTGTGATCGGCTTTGGGAAAAAGTATGTGCAGATGAGAATGATTCGATCGGGCATTACGTTACAATAGTCCGGACATGCAAACTGGAATTGGCGTCTCTGACGCTGTTATTCACCACGATTCTGACCTTGTGTGGGAAAGTCAACTATGCTTTTCATGCGCAACAAACCTATGAAAAAAGCTTGTATCCGTTGCTGAGTAGCACAGACTATTATTTAGTCCATTTAGAGCAAAAAACCTCACTAGCCCAAACACCTTCAATATCTAGCCGTGGATAGCGCCTACGCCAATGCTCCCTTTGTGAATGGGGTGAGAACACTGGGACTCAATGTGATTAGTAAACTTCGAGAAAATGCCAATCTCCGCTATTTGTTTGAAGAAGAACAGAAGGCAAGAGGAGCACGCCGCAAGTAGGATGGCAAAGTCGATTTCAGCATTCGGGGACGAAAGACTTTGTATTCTTGATAAATACGGTCAAACGAAGAGCGCTCAATGACCACTTACTGGGCAGGTTTATTGCAAAGTTAGACCTAGACCCAACTTTAATTAAATCCCATCCAAAATTCTAATCACTACGGGATTACGGCGTTATGGGTGCTAACAGACTTACAGAAAGCGGCTGAATTGTTCAAACTACAAGGAAATCGCGAATACTATGAGCAAACTTCCAGCTATATCAAGCAAATTCAGCAGAATCAATAATGCCCTATTTCAAGACCCGTCCCGCGTTTAAAATAGCTAAAAGTGCCACACCCACATCCGCAAAGACGGCTTCCCAAAGGGTGGCAAGTCCGATCGTTCCCAGCGCAATAAAGACTCCCTTAATGACCATCGCCAGCACAATATTTTGAATTACAATCTGACGAGTTTTCTGCGCGATTTGAATCGCTTCGGCAACTTTTGACGGAGCATCGGTCATCAAGACAACATCAGCCGTTTCGATCGCCGCGTCCGAACCCAACGCGCCCATAGCGATTCCCACATCCGCTCTCGCAATCACAGGTGCATCGTTAATCCCATCTCCAACAAAGATGACTTTACTTTTTCCAGACTGGGCTAGGATTTTCTCAATAGCATCAACTTTGTCTTCAGGTAATAGGTTGGCGAGATAATCATCTAACCCCAACTGATTGGCAACTTGCTTGGCTGTCGCATCATTATCTCCCGTCAGCATCACCACTCGCTCAACGCCCAATCGTTTTAAATTACGAATGGCCTGAACGGCATCGTCCTTGATTTCATCCGCGATCGAAATATATCCCGCATAGCGTCCATCAACGGCTAAGTGAACAATAGTGCCCATCACATCACAGGTATCGTGGTCGATGTTTTCGCGATGTAAGAGCCGATCGCTACCTGCTAAGATTACTCTATTGTGAAATGAAGCGCGGATGCCGTGTCCAGCAATCTCTTCGTAATCAGAGACAACCGAAGGGTCAATGGTCTTCCCATAAGAATTCCGGATGGATTGGGCGATCGGGTGGTTAGAGTGAACTTCAGCATGGGCGGCGTACATCAGTAGGTCTGATTCAGAGAAACTGTTTCTAGGTTCTATTTTAGTGACTTTGAACGTGCCTTTTGTGAGCGTTCCTGTCTTATCAAAGACCACTGTTTTAACGGCTGTTAACGTATCCAAGAATGCTGAGCCTTTGATTAAGATACCGCGTTTTGCGCCGCCGCCTATTCCTCCAAAATAGCCCAGAGGAATGCTAATAACCAATCCGCAGGGACAGGAAATAACTAATAGAATTAAGGCACGATACACCCAGTCCGCACGACTAGCACCTGGAATCAAGAGCGGTGGCACAAGTGCGACAAGAAGTGAAAGAATCACCACGATCGGCGTATAAATTCGAGCGAATTTCGTAATGAATTTCTCTGTTGCGGCTTTCTTACTGCTGGCATTTTCAACTAAATCAAGAATTTTTGCGATCGAAGATTCACCAAATAACTTCGTCACTCGAATCGTGAGCACCCCCGATTTATTAATCATCCCCGCGAGAACAGTATCGCCAACCTTAACAATACGTGGCACCGACTCGCCTGTTAGTGCTGAAGTATCCAGTTGAGCATTCCCCTCAATGATTTCACCATCCAATGGAACTTTCTCTCCGGGTTTCACCAAAATGATATTACCAACCTTAATGGTCTCAGGTAAAACGGGTTTGGTAATCCCATCAATCTTTAAATTTGCGCTATCTGGGCGGATCTCTAGCAATGATTGAATAGAACGGCGCGACTGGCCTACGGAGTATTCTTGAAACAGCTCTCCAAACCGGAAGAACAACATGACGGCGACCGCTTCAGGGAGTTGATGAATCGCTAGTGCGCCCAGTGTTGCGATCGTCATAAGAAAGTTTTCGTCAAAAACCTGTCCTCTGAGAATATTCCGTCCAGCAGTTTTGAGCACAGTCCATCCACTTATTAGGTAAGCCGGAATAATCACCGCAAATTCGGCAATGCTGTAGGGCGTATCGTGCAGGGGTTTCTCAAACACCATCCCCATGATAAGAAGCGCAACGGATAGCAGCACAGGCGGAAGTTCTCTCTTGAGGTTGAACTCACCCGCCCCATGACTATGACTGCCTTCTGTAGAATCCTCGTCTGCGTGATTGTCATCGTGGCTAGGGTGACTGTGATCGTGGTGGCTATGATCGTTATGACTGTGATCGTGGTGGCTGTGAGACTTCGACGGCGTTGGGGATGGACCTGATTTCCCGGTCCCGATCGCATAGCCCAATGACTCCACCCTCGCTTCAAGGGTCTCTACGCTCACTTTTTCTGGATCATAGGACACCACTAATCGCCCAGTTGCCACCGTTACCGATGCCTCATCGACGCCTTTTAATCGCTCTAGAGCACCCTCAATCTTCATTTTGCAGCTTGTGCAATCCATTCCAACTACTTGCATTTGTTGGGTCTTCAGCGAAGGCATCTGGGTCATGGTGGCATTCTCAATCACAATCTAATATCTCAATCATACAATGAATCAACAAACATATGAATAGTTGCTCATATATTGAATGATAACCATTCTTGGTTTATTCTGAGATACTAAATATGCTGCATACCAATCGCACTGACCCGATCGCCTATGTAAAGTTGCCCAATCCGTTCTCTTTATGTCTAAGCAAAAAACTGTCAGCCCTCATGTCAGCCCTCAAATATCCGAATGCGATGCGTTGGATGATGCACCTAACTGCGAAGTTCATCTCGTCCATCTAGATGCTGTACGTCAAATACAGCTAGAACTGCTGCCGATCGAAAAAGCCCAGCGGATGGCAGATTTTTTTAGCATCCTGGCTGACCCAACCCGATTGCGATTGCTCTCAGCACTAGCGCAGCAGGAGCTTTGCGTTTGTGACTTAGCCGCAAGCCTGAAGATGGGCGAATCAGCTATTTCCCACCAGCTTCGCGTAATGCGATCGCAACGGATTTTGAAGTATCGAAAGGAAGGTCGAAATGTTTATTACAGCCTGGTCGATCAGCACATAATAGCCCTGTACCAGGAAGTGGCCGCCCATTTACAAGAATTTGATGGGTAAAACCCTTCCGCATTAGACTTCTAGCCTGAACGGGCAGGACGCTCACTACACAAATCAATTAGGATTAGCTGCATATAGAAAAATAATTGCAATGATTGTAATGATCAGTGAAAATTGTAGTAGCCGTACCCAATTAATTAGCCGCAACCGGGGACTAGTAGGTCACTAAGAGCATGTTCGCAACCGCCAAACACTACATCAATCGACGAATCCTCCCCGCCCTAGGCAATCTTCAGCTTGCGATCGTCCTGCTTTTGGTGATTGCTATTTTCAGCATTTCAGGAACCGTCATCGAACAAGGACAATCTACTGCGTTCTACCAAGCTAATTACCCCGAACATCCCGCCCTCTTCGGCTTCCTCACCTGGAAAGTGGTGCTCATTGCAGGTCTCGATCATGTCTATCGCACTTGGTGGTACCTTTCGCTCTTGATTTTGTTTGGCGCATCTCTCACCACCTGCACCTTCAAACGTCAACTCCCTGCCCTCAAGTGGTTTTCCCGCACTCAGAAGCTCTACACCACGCCCAAACAATTCCAAAAATTTGCCCTCAGCTCCGAACTGGACCAAACGTCGATCGCTCCCCTCACCGAACTTCTCACCCAAAACAAATACAAAATCATCCAAGACGGCAACAAGCTCTACGCCCGAAAAGGTCTTGCCGGACGCCTTGGACCCGTCATTGTCCATGGCAGCATGATCTTGATTATGCTGGGCGGCATCATCGGAGCCACCACAGGTTTCATCGCCCAAGAACTCATTCCTAGCGGCGAAACATTCACCATCAATAATGTTACCGATGCCGGACCTTGGGCCGGACCGCAGATTCCTAAAGACTGGTCCGTCAAAGTTAATCGGTTCTGGATAGACTATCTCCCCACGGGCGAAATTGATCAGTTCTACTCCGACCTTTCTGTACTCGATAAAACCGGAAGCGAAGTCGATCGCAAAACCATCCACGTCAACCTGCCGCTGCGCTATAAAGGCGTCACGATGTACCAAGCCGACTGGAGCGTGGCCGCAATCTCTATTAAATTCAACAACAGCCCAGTCCTGAAATTTCCCGTCGGCAAGCTCAACATTCCCAACGGTCGTCTCTGGGGCACCTTCATCCCGATCAAGCCCGACGGAAGCGATGGTGTCTCATTGATTGTCAAAGACATGCAGGGACTCGTCCTCGTCTATGGCATGGACGGCAAGCTCATCAGCACCGTACGCAAGGGCACCTCCGTCGAAATCAAAGGCGTCAACCTTAGCATTGTCGATGTCATCGGCAGCACCGGACTCCAAATCAAAGCCGATCCTGGCATCCCGATCGTCTATCTCGGATTTGCGGCGATGATGATCAGCGTTCTGATGAGCTACGTGTCCCACTCTCAGATTTGGGGCCTGTACCAAGATGGCAAACTCTATCTCGGGGGCACCACAAACCGCGCCCAAGTTACCTTTGAACGTGAATTTATTGGAATTCTCGATCGGCTAGAGAAAACTCCTAGTGTTTAAAGCTGAGGATCAAAATATCCTAATCCATGAAAATTCGGATAATTCGGTGTCATTTTTTAGGCACTTGTGTATACTCTTTCCAGCTAGGAAATCCGACCCGACTAAAATCAGCCATAAGATATGCCTTATGGCTGATGTTTACCTAAGCCATTGCCCCTAGAGTCTTGATTTACTTAGTTGATAACCCAGTCATGATTGATATCATAGTGTGCTCTAGATGACTGCCACCCCGCTCTCAATCCAATCTTCTACACCGATCGATCGATCGGGCGTCAACGATGCGTCGTCTGTCCTAGCGCTTAAAGAAATCGTGGCTCGCCTTAATCGCGAACAAAATAAAATCCAGGATCTATTGAGTTCTCTGGGATTTGCGTTAAGAAGCTTTAACAATCTCAATCAATTTTTAGAGTTAATACCTTTAATGGCATCCCGCGTCACCGATGCAGATGGGGGCGCATTGATCATGTTTCGCAATGGGCAAGTGCGGCTAGAGCAGATTCATTGTCAAGACCAGCGCTGGGGTCAAGAAGTCCGTCAAGCTTTTGAGAGTGCGGCCAAACGGATTACCCACTCTATCCTCAAGCTTCAGCCGACGGAAGCTCTAGTGCGCGTCCCAGCGGCGATCGCATCGCTCGATCAGCAAATAGTCCAAGCCCTCGGTGAGGAAATTCAGATCTTTGGTACGTCCATTTTAGTTAAGAACCAAGAGCGGGGCCGTTTATTTGTCTTTAGTCGCGACCCAAACTACGCTTGGACGGAACAGCGCCAGAAGCTCGTGCGTTTGGTAGCAGACCAAACCGCCGTGGCCATCGACAATGATGAACTTTCGGCAGAGCTGCGTAAAAAAGAACGTCTCGATCGCGAACTTGAAATTGGCGCTGACATTCAGTATCGTCTTCTGCCTCGCCACTGCCCGACGATCGATGGGATTGAACTTGCGGCGCTGTGCAAGACGGCTAGCCGGGTGGGTGGTGATTATTACGACTTTATTCCGGCGGTTCCGGCGGGGCAGGCAGGCGATCGATCGGGGCGCTGGAGTATAACAATAGGCGACGTGATGGGGAAAGGCGTTCCGGCGGGTCTGATTATGACCATGACGCGAGGAATGCTGCGGGCAGAAGTGCTTAATGGTCACAGTCCTGCGAAAATTTTGCAGCATTTGAACCAAGTGATGTATGCAGATTTAGAAAATTCCAATCGATTTGTGACGCTGTTTTACTCTGAATACGATCCGAAGACCCAAATTTTGTCTTATAGCAATGCGGCGCATAATCCGCCGTTATTGTGGCAAGCGCAAACCGACACCATTCGGCGTTTAGATACCTTTGGCATGTTGATTGGGCTGGATTCTCATACGTTGTATCAAGATTGCCACGTTCAACTTTCACCGGGCGATCGGATTATTTACTATACCGATGGCTTCACAGAAGCGGCTAATCCATCCGGTGAGCAGTTCGATGAAGAAAATTTGGAGAAAGCATTCCGGTGGGCCTGCAAAAATCAAGCCGACCCACAAGAAATTCTGACCTACTTATTCGATCGGGTTCAAGAGTTTATTGGCATTGGAAAGCCCAACACAGACGACATGACGTTGGTTGTGATGCTGGTTACGTAGATTGCATCAACCCTGAAATCACCTAGCGCGATCGACACGTTTTTCGATCGCGATCGGAGTCGGGTTCTTGCCACGAGTAGGCGAAGTGACTCACACTACTGAGTCCTGGAAACGACTGACGCAATGCCTGCATCTGAACTTCAAGCGGCGGACGATGGGTGTGCGGCTGTTGCCAAATCCCGGCAATGATAGGTTTGACATTGGACGGGCTGCTGGAATAACTGAGGACACGCTGGATTTGGGTCATGATGCAATCGGTGCGACCGCAGACGGCATAAGCCATGGGATAGCGCTCAATCGTTTCGGGAAACCGATCCCAAGCTTGGAGCCGCGAGTCATAGCCTCGCCCTGCTGTCTGGTTTCCATCAGGGAAAAATACCGCCCCTGCCGGAATCCCCGCCCGCTGCACCGGAGCCGACACCAGCGTGACAAAATCCACCACGCCCTGCATCGCATGACCCACCGCCAATCGCCAAAGTTCGGCCTGAATGACCTGCGTACGTTGCTCTAGGGAAAGCTGGTTTTCACCCCTAGCAACCTGACGGCCTTGCCACTGGGGTTCAGATTCTTGGGGGTAGCGCAGATCCGCATCAGCCACATCGCGAGTCGAAATAGTGCCCGATCGCAGATACCGCGTGATCAGGTCTCGTCCTTTTTGATTAGTCGCACGTTGCACAAACCCCGCCTGCGCCGCCTCTCCAAAAATCCACAGATCCGACAGATCATCCGCGATCGAGTCCGCCCCGCGACCCTTGGGATAGCGAATGTAATCGAATACAATGCCATCGGGTCGGCGTTTGATGATTTCATCTACGAGGGTCAGATAATCCTGTCGCAGAGTCGGGTGGTAAGGATCCGCGAAGGCTTCGTCTCGGTTAAAGGTGGGGTTGCGATCGCGGCTGCTTAAATTGGAGTCAATGGTGGTTTGTCCTCGACCATTGCGAGCGATGACGCCCTGCTTTCCTGGTTTGTTAACATAATCCACACCCACATTCAGCGCAAACATCCAGCTTGTTACTTTCAGTCCCCGATCGTGACCTTTGCGAATCACTTCAGCGAGAAGATCAATATTTTCTTGACCGGGGCTAGTGAGGCTAGAGGTCCAAGCGGTGCGATTTGTGGCGGCAGGAAGCAGCACTTGGCCGTTAAAAAAGGTTTCGACAAAAACCTGGTTATAGCCGCGATCGACAATGCGATCGAGTACTTCATCTACCTTTCCGGGCCGCGCGTCGCACGGGTAAAGACGCAGCCAGATTCCTTCAGTTTTAAGCGCATTTTGCTGGCGACAGTCGTTGAGGTATTTTGCATGACGAGAAAGAGTTGCCCTGTAGCGTTTTTGGGCCTCTCGATCGGAAGAGAGTGAAGCCTTTCGATCGCTGTCCTTTTGGGCAATGTCCGTGGACGACTGTTGACAGTAGGCTGCAAAGGTTTCGCTGGATTCGGCTTGGGCAGGGCGAATGAGGCTTAAGGCACTCAAACTCAGCGAGGAGCAAACCAATGCTGCCACCGCCGCGATCGTCGGACCCATAGAGCGTCGTCTATTGCTCAGTCGTCTCAAAACTCTCATATCATTGCGCCCTGATGTCATGATGCTGGCCTAAGGTTTGATCAGAGCGCTTGGAAGAGCTTGGGTAGATTGAACCATTTTGAGGCGTTGGGGAACCTCGATCGAACTTGAAGGCACAAAGGGCGCAATTTTAGGATTGACGGTCGTGAGTGCATTGGTTCTAAGCGCTAGCTGCTGAGGCTGAGTCACCTTTAAGGCGTTGACCAAATCACCCATCGTTGTTTCAAGCTGCTGACCCGCATCCATCGCCATCCATCCGGCGTCCGTAAGTTGGCGTAACTCAAAGTGAAGATGAGGTCCAGTAGAGTTTCCGGTGCTGCCCACGCGCCCAATAACAGCCCCTTGTTGAATCATTTCACCCGGTTTGACAAAAATCTCAGAGAGGTGGCCGTAAAGAGTCTGCTGGGTGCCATCGCTATGTTCAAGCGCGATCGTCATGCCATAGCCGCCGAGGAAATCCGACAGCAGCACGCGTCCGGCTAGAGCGGCGATCACAGGAGTTCCCATGGGTGCTCCGATGTCGGTCCCAGAATGCATTCGTGCATCTCCGGTAATGGGATGCGATCGCCAGCCAAAGAATGAGGTGATGGGAGCGGGAATAGCCAGCGGGAATATCAGCTTTAGATTTTGCTCACCTACTCGGCTAAAGGGGCGCAAAAGCTTCCGGTTCAAGTAAGAGATTGACGCGGGAATAACACTTTGATCACTGGGAGCGTCGTTGCTGGGAGACCAGCCGAGACCTTCAGAGGACAATTGGACGGAGCCAAAATTGTTGCCCAAGCTGACTTGAGTCGCTTCGGGTTCACGGCTAGATGAAGCGGCCTGACGACTTTCGATTTGGACATTGACCCGATCGCGTCCGCCGCCTGAGAGAGCCGTTTCAGGGTCGATCGGTTGGGTTGCGCCTAGACTGTAGTCCGTTTTATCTACAAAGACTTCAGCCGACTCGACTTGGAGCGGTGCCGCTGATTGTGGAGTGTTGGGCGGAGCCGGATCGAGACTGACGGAGGCATTTGGGACAGAGAGGGCGATCGCAGCGCTAGGAGTAGCGGATAGGGCAGCGATCGCCAGCACGCTGAGCCATAGAGCAGATGTCTGTGAAGGATTGAGTGAAGAAAGAGGCTTGGAAGAAGTCATGATTTTTCTGAGTATTTTAAGGGCGTAGAACGGTCTGATGTAGGATGGCGCGGGGTGTCCTATTCAGGCGCGACGTTACTAATAAATCGTCGAAGCTGGGCGATCGCACGGTTGTAGCCCAAAATCGCCGTCACTCGGTTACCTTCGGCGCGGGTGAGGTCGGTTTCAGCATTGATCACATCAGTCTGAGTCCCGACTCCGGCTTGGAACCGCAGTTTGGCTAACCTTAGCGCTTCTGAGGCTTGGAAGAGGGCAGTCGAGGTGGTATCAATATTCTTATCGTTCGAGATTTGGTTAGCATAGGCTTGTTCCACTTGAAATCGAACCGTATTTCGGGTCTGGGTAAAACGCACTTCGGCAATCTTGCCATCAACCACCCGCTGGTCGGCCTGAGCGCGGGCCGCACCTCCGTCAAAAAGCCGCCACTGAGCTACAGCAGACAGCGAATATCCTCCGGCCAAACCCGCAACAGGCTGCTCAAAGATTTTTTGTAAATCGTAGGAGGCCCGAAGCTGAATCCTTGGCCCAAGCGCCGAGAGCGCTTGTTTGCGTTCGGATTCGCTGATGTCGCGCTGTACGAGCTGTTCTTCAAGTTCGACCCGCCCTTTGTAAGCCAACACGATCGTCTGTTCAAGACTGGGTTTCCAAATCGACTCTTTTTTCACGTCATCGCCTGCAATGACCGTGACGTATTCGGGCAGGCTCAGCCGCTGGGCAATCTGACGACGACGAATGATTTGGTTAGCTTGGGAATTGGTGAGCTGTTGCTGGTTGTTGGCAAGCTGCACCTCCGATCGCAGAACATCAAAGCGCGTCCCCAACCCCACTCGCTCTTGAAGCTGAGTATCTTTTAAGCTTTGTAGAGAATTTTCGACGGCCTTGGTATTAATTCGGACCTGCTCGTCGGCTTCTTGGAGATCGTAATAGTCTCCAGTCGCATCGAGCTGAAGCTGTTCTCGGACCCGTTCCATCGCAAGTTCAGACGCGCGTAATCGTCCTGCGGCAGCATTGAGCCTAGCGGACCTTGATCCGGACGTGTAGAGATCGTAATTTATTTGAATAGAGCTATCCCAACTCGTGCTGTCATCGGCCACGTTGCGCCTAAACGTCTGCCCACCTGTAAGTAGATCTTGTTGACGAGCAGCCTGTTCATTACCGCCTGCCCGAGCGATCGCCTCGGCCTGCGCGGATTGGATGCCGATCGTTCCGCCTGCATTGCGTGCGCGCGTAAAGACGCTTTGTAAATCCAAGGTCGGAAACAGTCCAGCCTGAGCTTCGCGGACCGCTGCTTTTTGCTGTTCGATTTGAAGCCGACTGACTTCAAGATCGCGATTGTTGCGCTCAGCTAATTCTAGAGTTTGCTTGAGGGTCAGCGGATACGCCCCTTTAATAGTGATCTCTGATTTGTCCGTAGGAAAAAGAAGGGGATTGGACGGGGTGTAGAGCGCTTCAGGTGCCGGGGCTGTGCGATCGATTTCGGGTCGCGTTGGAGTAGCTGGAATCGTCGTCGTTTGAGGAGTTGCTTTGAGCGGAGCAATTCTAGGCATAACGGTCCTAGGCGGTGCGATCGTCCGAGTCGAATCTACTTTTAAATCAAGCGGTGTACTCTTAAGCGGGGTGGGCATACCCGTATTAAATTTCTGAGGCTGAAGGGCAGGAGAGATTGGAACGGTGTTGGGCGAAAAATTGGTGGGCAGCTTGGGGGTCTCGGCGGCGAGCAGAAGGGTTTCGCTCAACTGATAATCTGGAGAAACAGACAGCGTTTCAGCATGAACAGGAGCGGCCACTCCCAGTATTCCTGCGCTGAAAAATCCGATCGCCCGAAAACTTACCAAGTAACAGTAACTAGTCTTCATAACATTAAATCCTAATTGCCCAGAGAAAACCATGCGGTCAAGTGCTGCAACCCAATGCTGCGACCCACAACACCATGACGAATTTCTAAAAAATTGCTACATTTTGTTTAGAATCGCCTTAAGAAGGATAACGCTTCATCGGCAAAACCTGCAAAGTTCTAACGATACATTTTTAGAAATTCGGTCAGGAGTTGCACCGATCGCGGCCTTTTCCATCTCCATTTAGTCTTCTAACTATTTTCCTTAAGGAACTAGCAATTAAATAATGCCCCACTTTTTTACCCCCACGAAGAGGCCCCCAATCCCCAATTCTGGGGGCTTCGGAAATTCATGTTCCCCCAGAATTGGGGGCTAGGGGGCCTCTTTGCCAGGGACTTTATTTTCATGCAGATCCCTAATCGCCCAAGCCTGCCATCTCCCCAGTCCCGATCACACTGCGATCGGCGTCATTCACCAGATCCCCAAGACTTTGGAGACGCTCTGGTTGAGGCTTTTGGGTCGCGATCGGGTCTAAGCCGATGCGACCGCTGAACTGCTTGCGCTACCGATGGATCATCCTTACCGATTAGAAACGATGCATCACATCCTCGTATTGCAAAAGAATCTGAGGGTGAGGCAAAATAGAAACACCGCCATTAATGAGGTAATCATGAGCTTATCGACAGCCTATAAGAAATGGTGTGCAGATACTCTTGAAGAAGGTCTCCAGATAGGTCTTCAAGAGGGTGTACAGCAAGAACGCCGATCGATCGCTCTAAAAATGATCCAAGCGGGTTCCTCTCCGGAGTTTGTGGCTCAAGTGACGGGATATTCTATTCAGGAAATTCAGGATATTATTCCCTCGGCTTGAAAATCGGTAATGGTTAAACGCGATCGACAGCCGCCATGCCCCGCTTAAATAGTTCACGAGCGTAGTCAGTCCAAGCCCCCTGTCCCCAGTAGCGAAAACAACTCGTTTCGACGAGGAGTAAGTAAAGCAGCGCTTCAGGGTCTAGTGCAGAATTTGAGCCGTAGAGATTGGGTCCGTATTTTTGATGAAACTTTGCACTGAGTTGGTTCATCGGTTCTAGAACGTTTTCATAGCCTTGGACCCAGCTTAAATCGTTAGTCCAGGATGCGCCTTCCATGGAGAAGCCAGAATTTTCGGATTGGAGCCGTTGAATGGCGATCGCAACAGCTTCGGGCGTAGGGGTCTCGGGCGACACCTGTTGCCAAATGCGATGCTGCTGGACAGCTTGAATTTCGGGGTAGTCGATCGGATTGACGCCTGCCTGGTCGAGGAGTTCGAGGTATTCGGTGCCGTTGAAGCCCGCGATTTCAGTTTGGGTCCGAAGCTGGTGCCACACGGGGCCAAAGTCACGGGGAAACTCATTCATCATCACGCCGCCATTTTCACCATCGGCAATTTGACTGACGAGAGAGGGGACCGGAATGCCGCCGATCGACGCTCTGCCGAGATTTTTTGCTTCGTGGTAGGGCTGCATTTGGGCGACGAGCTTGGTGTCGGAACCTTGGGTTTTGATTAGTGCTGTTAGGGAAACCGTCTCGCCGTGGCTATTGCGAGCGACGAGGCGATTCGGGAGATATTTCTGAGCTTGGGAAAGGGGCGAACCGTCCGGGTTTTCCACCGAGTGCTCTTGGACGAGGATCCAACGGTAGCCGCATTCCTTAAGGGCTTTAAGATACTCGTACAGCGCATCTGGGTGGTTGGGGAGATGCATCTCAGGGGGCGAGAAACCTTTGACGCGGGACAGGGCTTCGAGTCCAAATAGATCGGCAAAGTGGTGTTGCCAAGCGCGAATATGGAGCTTGAGATCCGGAATCGGGGTCGAAGTTGCAACGGCGTGGCTCCACATAGTGCCTAACCATTCGACGTGGGGAATATAGCGATCGTCGCAGGCGAGGGTTCGCAATTTGCCGAGGATATCGTGACGACCCATTTGTTGAAGTCCCCAGAGAAGGTTCCCCGAATAATCCAGCATAATCCGAGGATTACAGCCTTGTTCGACCAGTTCGGGAATAAAGTCACCCATGCGTTCGTAGCACCAGGCAAAGACGCCCGCGTTATGGTTGTCGCCCTCGTTGGGATGCTCACTCATGAACTGGAGATTGCAAATCAGATCGCCGTTAGAGCCTGCCGGAATCGTCGGCTGGTGCATATGCAGTGCGCAGGCAAATCCCGATCGAATCTGCGACAGGTCTAAGTTGCTGCGGGTGACGGGTGTGGTGCGATCGGTAGCAGTGGCGATTTCGGATTCTCGGCCCCAAATAGGCGGGACGGCGGTGCGAGAGGGTGCAAGGGTGATCATGTTAGGTTCTCTAAGGAGTCGGAAGGGGTATAACTAAACTAGGTCCAATCCTGGGCATCGTAGCGAATTCCGGCATTTTTGAGGCGAGAGAGGGCTTCGGTCATGCGATCGTTATTCGCAATCAGGCTAATCCGTACGTAGCCTTCGCCGCCTGCCCCAAAGGCGTTGCCCGGAGTGACGACGATGCCCGTTTTCTGGAGGATGGAGAGGGCGAAGTCGGTGGAGTCCATGCCTACGGAGCAAGGCACCCAGAGATACATCGTGGCTTTGGGTTTTGGAATATTCCAGCCCAGTTTGCCCAAGCCTTCGATGAGGAAATCTCGGCGACCTCGGTACAGTTCACGGACCTCTTCAACGTAGCGATCGGGCAGTTGGAGGGCGGTTTCTGCCGCACACTGAAGGGCTGAGAAGATGCCATAGTCGAGATTGGTTTTCAGGGTCCGTAAGCCTTGAATGATATGGCGATTGCCCACGACGAAGCCCACGCGCCAACCTGCCATGTTGTAGGTTTTCGATAGGGTGTGAAACTCGACGCCGATGTCTTTTGCGCCAGGGATTTCGAGCAAGCTGGTGGGTTTGTAGCCGTCAAAGGCAAGTTCGGCATACGCCTGATCGTGGACTAACAAGATTTCGTGTTTTTTGGCAAACTTCACGACGTCTTCAAAAAATTCACGCGGGGCGGTCGCTGTCGTGGGGTTACTGGGATAGTTGAAATACATGATTTTGGCACGATCGGCAACCTCGTCCGGAATCGCACCGAGATCGATCAGCCAATCATTCTTTGCCGACAGCATCATGGGATGAATCGTTGCGCCTGCGATGAGCGGACCTCGAAAGTGAGGTGGGTAAGCGGGACTGGGGACTAGGATAGTGTCGCCCGGATTGATGTAGGCCAGGGCGAGGTGCGTTAAGCCTTCTTTAGAACCCAGCAGCGGCAGGGCTTCGCCGTCCGGATCGAGTTTGACATTGTAGTGACGCTCATACCAGTTAGTGATGGAGGCCCGGAAACTAGCGGTGCCTTCAAAAGGCGGATAGCCGTGGTTTGCGACATCTTGCAGGGCGCGACTGGCGGCTTCGACCACGGGGGCTGGGGTTGCGCCATCAGGGTTTCCCATGCCGAGGTCAATCAGATCCACCCCTTCCGCTCTGGCGTTTACCTTGAGTTCATCTAACCGGGCAAACACATATGGCGGAAGCGCTTTCAACCGATCGGCAGTGGAAATCCAGTCCAATGACATAACTCAATCCCTTAAATAACTCAGATAAAACTCAGAAGCCCGATCATACTAGTTTAAGAGCGGAATCACGGACAAGCGATCGGCTATTTTCTAAGGGATTCAAATCGCTACTCATGAACCAAACTTCGGAGTCCCGGCACCGAGTCGGCATTCACCCGAACGATTTTTGCCCCGAGTCCCGCCATCTTGGACTCTAATCGATCGTAGCCTCGGTCCATATGGTGCAACCCGCTGACAATGGTTTCGCCCTGAGCTGCTAAACCCGCCAGAACCAACGCCGCTGACGCCCGCAAATCCGTCGCTACGACAGGAGCGCCCGACAGCATCGGAACCCCTTTAATAATCGCGAGATTGCCCTTGACTTTGATGTCTGCGCCCATCCGAGTCAGCTCAGCGACATGCTGCATCCGGTTTTCAAACAGCGTTTCAGTAATCACGCTATTGCCATCGGCGATCGATAGCAACGCCATGAAAGGCGACTGGACATCGGTGGGAAACCCAGGATGAGGAAGCGTTTCAACATCAGTACCCCGAAAAGACATCGAGGGCAACACCCGCAACGACGTCGGCGACTCCATCTCGTAACCGATGCCAATGTCGTTGAGCTTGGCCAACACCGAGGTCAAATGGGTGACATTAATGGCATTGACCAAAATGGACGATCGGGTAATCGCTCCAGCTAAGATAAAACTCGCCGCCTCAATGCGATCGGGAATGACCCGATAGTCAGCCGTGTGCATCCTTTTGACCCCTTGAATCACAATGCGATGGGTTCCGGCCCCCTCAATGTTGGCCCCCATAGCGTTGCAGAATCCAGCCAAATCGACGATTTCTGGTTCTTGAGCTGCATTTTCAATGATCGTTTCGCCCTCCGCCAAGGCCGCCGCCATCATGATGTTTTCCGTGGCACCGACACTCGGAAAATCGAGATAGATTTTTGCGCCCACCAGCCGCCTGCCGTTTTTGGCTCGGGCATGAACTACTCCATGTTCAATGTTGACTTCAGCTCCGAGCGCCTGCAAGCCCCGCACATGCAAATCCACTGGACGACTGCCAATAGAACAGCCACCGGGCATCGGGACCCGCGCTTCCCCCATCCGACCGAGAAGCGGACCAATGATGAAGAAACTGCCCCGCATCTTGCTGACGAGTTCGTAGGGCGCTTCAACGGTATCTATCACCCGCGCATCAAAGGTCACAATATCTTGGGTCATGTGGACCTTGACGCCGAGAGCTGAGAGAATATTATTCATCAAACGGATATCCACCAGTGACGGCACATTCCGCAACTGACACTCGTCGGAACAGAGCAAGGTCGCAGCCATCAGCGCCAGTGCTGAATTTTTTGCGCCGCTAATTTTAACTTGTCCGCTAAGGGAGTATCCCCCTTGAATCTTTAAAATCGATTGACCTAAGGAGGTCACGGAACTAGGCTGAAGCGGGTTGATAACAGAGTTAATAACGAATACCCTCCGGGACAAGCATTGCTGAATTTGGTTCGATTCTACAGGAAAGTTTGTCGTTGTCCAGTGTCTGCTCTAACGATCGCCCAGGATTTAAAACTGACTAAACCCTTGACAGCCGATCGGATATCTGAGATTGTTAGGTGCGCTGAGGAAATGCGACTGGTTCGTGGCGGAAACGCTTTGAGATGGGTTGTTTTTCCAAGCAAAAAGCAAGCGGAATTGGCGGAATTGGTAGACGCGCTAGATTCAGGTTCTAGTGTCCGCAAGGACTTCCGGGTTCGAGTCCCGGATTCCGCATTGGGGAGAGATAGATGATTACGAGTATGCAGAATCAGTGGGTCAAGCTGTTTCGCAAGCTTCATGTTTCTAAGCACCGTCACGAGTTGAACTTGTCCCTTGTAGAAGGCAGTCACTTGGTCGAAGAGGCGATCGTCTCAGGTTGCGAGTTAGAGCATTTCTGTTTTACGGAAGGGTGGCGCGATCGGAATCTAGATTTACATCAGCAAGCGCTTAACCGATCGCAGCATGTGGAACTGGTGAGTGATTCCGTGCTGAGCGCTATGACGACGACGGTGAATCCGGACGGGGTAGTGGCGACGATCGGGCGGCGAGTGCATCGGGAATTGGGGCATCTAGAATCCTTCGGGTTAGCCCTCTCGCGAATTCAGGATCCGGGCAATGTCGGGACGATGATCCGGACGGCGGCGGCAGCAGGCATAGACGAACTGTGGGTGAGCGGGGATTCGGTGGAGCTAGACCATCCCAAAGTGATGCGGGCTTCGGCGGGACAGTGGTTCCGGTTGCCGATGGTAACAGTTGAAGACTTGGGATCTCAGATTATTCAGGCCAAACAAGCAGGCATTCAAGTGGTGACGACGGTGCCCACCGCCGATCGCATCCATTGGGAGGCCGACTTCACGAAGCCGACGCTGGTGGTAATGGGAAATGAAGGAGCGGGATTGTCACCCGAGATTGCAGATTTAGCTGATGTTCCGGTGCGGATTCCCTTAGCTCGCGGGGTTGAGTCGCTGAATGTGGCGATCGCAGCGGCCATTATTTTGTACGAGGTTCAGCGGCAGCGGCAGGTTCAGGACTTCCGTCAAGTTCATCACTAGCGGCTTCAGCGGCGGCGGCGGTGCGAATGTGGTTGGCGAGGGGCGAATCGAGGGGAATGCCTTGTTTTTCCATAAAGTGCTCGATGTCAGCGACGGCCTCGGCCACTTCACATTCTTCGATACTGAGATGATTAATGGCCGTTTGCAGGGACGTCGAAGGTTCGTCAAAAATGGGGGAGACCAAGACAGGAACGATCAAAGGACTGAGTTCGGATGGCACTAACGCCATGGCAATTTCAGGAATAATGGCTTCACCCGTCATCAGCGTTTGCTCAAGCTGAGAGAGCGATCGCAAAAAATCCTGATTGGCCAACTGTCGGGAGCCATCGTCATGATGATCACTATCGATCGGGCTAGATTGAACCTTGGGTTGTTGTTGACTCATGATTTTCCTTCATCACTCCGTGATACATCCATTCTAATCAGGTGCAATCAGTGCGACTCACCTGTGCGGTTTAGTGCGATCGACTCCATCCAAGACCACTCGACTATTCTAACTTGCCCAAAAACGAGTTCCATTGTTCTCAATCTCGATCAAAATTTACGCATTAATCACAAAACTGTCACACAGGGACGATCACAATATTTAATTCTTTAGACGAGAAAATTTATACCCTAAAACTCTTAATTTCACAAAAATACAGCGCATCAGTTGCAGCCCGGTGCCGTTTTCAGTGAGAATAAGAGGCTGAACGAGTAGCCATCTCGCATTCTGAAACCTTTTAAGAAGCGTCCTCAGTGTGCGGCATGGCCATTGCTCAGGTCTCGAACTGTTGGGAGAACCATCGTGTCACAAGCCTTTGATTATGATTTGGTAATTGTCGGTGCAGGCGTAGGCGGTCACGGGGCTGCCCTTCACGCGGTGGCTTGTGGCCTCAAGGTCGCTGTCATTGAAGCTGCCGAAATGGGTGGAACCTGTATCAATCGCGGCTGTATTCCGTCGAAGGCTCTGCTTGCCGCATCAGGTAAAGTGCGAGAACTGCAAGACGCTGCACACCTGAACAAACTCGGCGTCACCGTTGGAAGCGTGACCTTCGATCGAGCCGCGATCGCCGAACATGCCAACAGCGTCGTCACGAAGCAGCGCGACGGCCTAACCAGCAGCCTCAAGCGCCTAAATGTGGATGTGCATTACGGCTGGGCCAGCGTCGCAGCGGTCCAAAAGGTCAGCATCAAGGCCGCAGATGGCCGCGAAACGTTCATTACGGCGAAGGATATTATGCTCGCGCCAGGATCGATTCCGTTTGTACCGCCGGGAGCGACGATTGATGGCATAACGGTTTTCACCAGTGACCATGCGGTGAGACTCGAACACCTACCGCCGTGGATCGCTATTGTGGGCAGCGGCTACATTGGTCTCGAATTTGCAGACGTCTATTCGGCCCTCGGCTGCGAAATCACGATGATCGAAGGCGTGGATCAGCTTATGCCCACCTTTGATCCTGACATTGCCAAACTGGCCCAACGCAGCCTAGTCCAAGCTCGCGACATCGAAGCGAGAACGGGCGTTTTTGCTAAAACCATCACGCCGGGATCGCCCGTGCTGATTGAACTAATGGATGCGAAGACCAAAGAAATTACGGAAGTCTTGGAAGTCGATGCTTGCTTGATCGCCACCGGACGGGTTCCAGCAACAAAAGAGCTGGGCCTAGAAAATCTCGGCGTGGTGCTCCAGCGGCCTGGGTTTATCCCCGTGGATGAGCATCTTCGCGTAGTGAACGAAAAGGGCAAAGCGATTCCCCATCTCTGGGCGATCGGTGACGCCACGGGCAAGCTAATGTTAGCGCATACCGCGTCTGCTCAAGGGGTTGCGGTGGTCGAAACCTTATGCGATCGGCCTCGCACCATGAACTACAACGTGATTCCCGCTGCGGCCTTCACCCATCCGGAAGTCAGCTTCGTGGGGATGACCGAGCCTGCGGCCAAGGAAAAGGGCAAGGCAGGCGGCTTCGAGGTGAAGTCAGTCAAGTCCTACTTTAAAGGCAACGCAAAAGCCCTTGCCGAAGGCGAAACAGACGGCATGGCCAAGGTGATTTTCCGACCGGACACCCATGAAATTCTGGGCGTCCATATTTTCGGACTGCACGCCGCCGACCTCATCCAAGAGGCTGCAAATGCCATGGCCATGGGCACGACGGTGATGGATTTGGCCTTCACGGTTCACACTCACCCAACGCTCTCTGAGGTGCTGGATGAGGCATTCAAACGAGCAGCTGGTGCAGGAGCGGGGCATTAATCATGTTAGACATTCGTCGTCGATCGCCCAATCAAACCATCGCAGTTCTCGATCTGCAATACCGCACCAACACCGCCGAATCGCCCGCCCGTCACATCCTAGAAGAAATCGTCTGGCAAAAGGAGCGCGAGGTCGATTTTCTGCGGGACAAAACGTCCCTAGTCGAAGTCAGTAAGCGCATCAAGAATCTGCCCCCTACCAAAGACTTCGTTGGCGCACTACGATCGGGCAAAACCAATCCCGCCGTGATCGCAGAGGTCAAAAAAGCCTCTCCCAGTAAAGGCGTCATTCGGGAGAACTTTGACGCAGTGGACATCGCCAAATCCTATGAACAGGGCGGCGCATCGTGTTTGTCTGTGCTAACGGACGAAAAATTCTTTCAGGGGAGTTTTGATAATCTGAAGCGGGTTAGAGCGGCGGTGGACCTGCCGCTGTTGTGCAAGGACTTTATGATCTACGCCTACCAGATCTGCTGGGCTAGGGTGCATGGGGCCGATGCGATTTTGCTGATTGCCGCGATTTTGACCGATGAGGACATGCAGCTTTTCCTTAAGACTGCAAAAAAACTGGGCATGGCCGCGCTTATTGAAGTCCATGATCTTGAAGAACTCGATCGTGCCATTGCCTTAGACGGCGTGGAGATGATTGGGATTAACAATCGTGACCTTCGGGATTTCTCTGTGAATCTCAACACCACGCGGGATCTCATCCAGGCGCGTCATGAGGCGCTGATGGCCAAAAATATCATCCTAGTGGGAGAGTCTGGAATCCACACGCCAAAAGATCTTCAGACCATTCGATCGGCAGGGGTTCAGGCCGTTTTGATCGGGGAATCTTTGATGCGTCAGCCTGATCCTGGTGCGGCGATCGGGGCACTCTTTGGCTAAACACTGGCTAACCGTCGCGGGGATTTGAGTCTATCTCAAGAGAAGTCCTCGCGCTTTTCTCAACCTGCTTCAAGAAATAAAACTCGATATGCCTAGTGTGTCGTGTCAGACTAAAAGAATGTGTTTGTGAGTGGTTGTTTGTGAGTATTCCGTCTATACCCTCTGTCCCCCCCGTGCCGTTGCCGTCTCACGTTCACTATGAAGTGCTCTTGCAGATGCTCGAACGTCAATCGCTGTTTGGCACCAATGCCTATCCTCGACAGCGCGAACAGGTGCAGCAATTGATTTTTACGCTGCGCAAGGCCCTATCGCAACAAAAGCAGCTTGAGAATGATTTAGAACGATTGAAAATATCAGTGGATTACCGCTGGTCCCTTACCGCTGAAAGCCCCCCTTCCGACCTAATGTCCGGCTAACCTATGGACGACCTTCACGCGCCTGCTACTCCTGAATCAAATGACCCTGAGCTGACTTGCTCTAAACTGGCTCACCCTGAACTCAACGCGGAAGATCTTATGACCGATCTAACCGCGTCAGTAGAGTTGATTCAGCATCAGACTGAGCGCCTAGCCCAGCTAGAGCGGGCGCTGGACCAGACTTTGCTGCAAGTGGAAGAGGCCCGATCGCAACTCGTTCGTCAAGAGTGGATCGAGCACCAATTAGCCGCAACGGAAGAATTTGCCAACGTTCAGCAGCAGGCGATTCATCATCTTAAAGGACGCCTTGACGAGGACGACCCTCCTGCGGAACCTACGGCCTTGGCAACGCCGATCGCCACTCCGTCCGAGCGGCTAGAAGTTCGCTATGTCCAAGCCCAGCAGCAAATTCAAGCTCTTTCTCAGAAACTTCGCGAGGAGTCGATTCAGTCGCCGGAAATGGAGGTTGTCGATGAGGATGAAATTGAAGAAGCTTGGTGGCAGTCGCAGCTATTGAGTTTAGAGACCGAAATTTCTAAGCATTTTCAGACGCAGGCTTTTTTACAGCAGGCTTGCGCAGAACTGGAACAGGAACGGGATCATAACCAGGTGCGGATTCTAGAACTGGAGCATCAGACCAACGAAATGCAAGAGCAAATCCTCCGCCAAGCCCAACAAACCAGCGAGTACGAAACCGCGATTCAGCACTGGAAAGATCGCTTTTACCAAAGCCAAAACCAAATGCTCACCGTGCGAGAGCTGTTTGACCAAATGAGCGATCCGTCCATGGAAGCGATCGCCGATATCTTAGAACTCCTCCCAATGCCCACGCCCTCGGAGCAGATGCAGAGTTTACGCCGTGCAGTGCCGAGACGCAGCGATTTGCCCGAGTTTTTGCAGCGTAGGCGAGGGTTTCGGAAATAAGCGTCGATCGATACTTATCGATACTTTAGGATCACAAACTCTCAGGATTGATCCCGAGTTGGCGAAGTTTTTCTGCAAATCGATCGCGTTCCTGTTCAGCTTGAGTAGCCCGCTCAATCGCATCCTCTGCCCGAAGTCGTTCTAATTCAGATTGCTCAGAACTCCATAGCAATAGGTTTCCGCTGTCATCCCACCAGCGAAGCCAGTTGGCGTAGACGGTCTCACGAATTCCAGCCCATACACCTAGAAATAGCTCCAGTTCCGGGATCCAAAATCGTCCATCTTGATTCGCTTGAGCAAGAGCGTAACTGCCATTGCGAAGTTGGCGGACTTCTAGTTCAGCCGTCTCAGGATCGAAAATCACGTAGGTGGGGACTTTGAGAATCTGTTCGTAGAAATAAAGCTTGCCGTAGGGCGATGTACGGCGTGCCGAATGCTCTCCATTGTCACTGTCTGAGAGAAACTCCATCACGATCGCGACGGCTTCTCCCTCTGCCCAAGGCGTATAGCTCCGTCGAATCGGCTCTTTGGACGGATAGCTATTGCTGACTCGGGGAACATACAGCCAATCTGGGTCTTTGACGATCGTTTTTTGATTAATCGTGGCGACGAGGGCGAAGTTCGATGCAATGAGGTTATTGGGCGGAATGAGATTGTTATTACCAAGGGCGTCTAGGAGTCCGGCAGCTAGGCGAGGTTACTGAATATTTTCCACTGGGTCATCGGGAAGAACGTAGGTACCTGGAAGAGAGTCCCATGTGACAGTTGGGGGCTGAACGGTGGGCGGACGGGTCGATTGGAGGACCATGACAGGTATTCCTAGAACGTCATTGTGGGTTCTGCTTATCATAGCGTTTTACCTGGGATTCGTATAATTTACATAACTGGACACAATCGATCGGTTAGCCTCTTCTATTTATATCTACGGTATTCCTACCGAATTACCGTAGATTAAATTATTGACTTTTATCAGGTGTGTGAAGTAGGGTGTGTAAAGTACGATAGTCCGATCGAGTTATCGTAGATTAAAATCAAATACTTCAAAATTTAACGGTGTAACCATGGCAACAGATACCTCGATCGCTAAGCACGTTATGAAAACAGTGCGTATTCAAGTTCCTAAGAGTCTGCATGAGGTTCCAATCATTTCTAATCTGATCACAGAACATAATGTCATCGTTAATATTCGAGGTGCAATTCTGGACCAGAAGGCAACTGGAGGGGGATGGTTTGATTTACTTCTCACGGGTGATTCTGTCCAAGTTGAGGGTGCAGTTAGCTACTTAAAAAAAGTGGGAGTTGAGATTTGGAATGAAGAATGAGCCTTTACTCGATCGATATCCTTCTCTAGTTTTGGTTGCAGACAAAAAGCTTGTCAAAATCCCGGGCCAAATTCAACAGTTTCCCCGGCGTGCTTATTTGCCAGTAATGGACGAGTCACTGTGGAAAATTCATTCTGGTGCGGTGCAATCGATCTCTTGGCGAGAAGATGGAACGCATGTTTCTCTGGGAATATGGGGACCCGATGACCTCATTGGACACGCTATTTCATCGATTAATCCCTACTACTTAGAGTGTTTGACACCCGTTAAAGTAACGCTAGTTCCCCTCAATGATTGGAGTCCTGACTCTAATTTCTTGATTGAGCACATCTATCAACTTGAGATGTTGTTAGCTATTCGGAGTTGTAAGCGAATCGAAGAAATGGTGCTACAACTCTTGAAATTATTGTCCAATAAGTTTGGTCGTGTGGGAACACAAGGAAGCATAATTGACTTGCGCTTAACTCATCAGGATATTGCTGATTTGCTTGGGACGACCCGAGTCACTGTAACTCGAATCTTGCAGAAACTTGAAGAACGTGGGGTGATTGAGAGGTTATCAATTCGTCAAATTATCTTAAAGGATAGTGATTTCTGGCATTACCAGATTTAAATGAGGGTCGTTTTCCAGCTCCATTGCCCATTGCGCACAAAGAAAATAGAATTTCTCGTGCTGATGCTGTAATAACTGAACAGTTGAAAGGTTAGCGCTTGGTAGTATTCTGGTAGGAGATTCTTTATTTTTAGTGGGGATTCGAGCTTTGGCGAGTTGCGTCAAAATGCGATCGAATAACCTTAGGAGCAAAAGTGGGCATGAAAGATAAATTAATGTTGATGATTCCGGGTCCGACCCCTGTTCCAGAAAGCGTCTTACAGGCCATGGCCAAGCATCCGATCGGGCATCGGAGCGCGGATTTTAGTGTGATTTTTGCAGAAGTGATCGAAAACCTCAAATGGATGCATCAGACCAATAATGACCTGATGATCCTAGCGGCCAGCGGCACGGGCGTCATGGAAGCGGGCATCATCAACTTCCTGAGTCCTAACGACAAAGTGATCGTCGCGTCAAACGGCAAATTTGGGGAACGCTGGGCGGAAGTCTGCGATGCCTACGGGCTGAACACGATTCGCATCACTAGCGATTGGGGCACCGTCCTCGATCCGGCCTTAATCAAAGCTGCCCTCGACGCCGATCCTCAAAAGGAAATCAAAGCCGTCGTCATTACCCACAGCGAAACCTCCACGGGCGTGATTAACGATCTCAAAACGATCGCCCAAATCGTCAAAGCCCATGGTGCGCTGATCATCGCCGATACCGTCACTAGCCTAGGAGCCTGCAACGTTCCGGTGGACGAGTGGGGCTTAGACGTGGTGGCATCGGGATCGCAAAAGGGCTACATGATCCCTCCCGGACTCGGTTTCATTACTGTTAGCGAAAAAGCCTGGGCCGCCTACGCCACCGCCAAACTGCCGCGTTATTACTTCGATCTGGGTATGTACCGCAAGAACGCCGCGAAAAACACCACGCCCTTTACCCCCGCCATCAACCTAATCTTTGCAATGCAGGCTGCACTGCAAATGATGAAGAACGAGGGCTTAGACAGCATCTTTGCCCGCCACGATCGTCATAGCCGTGCCACCTGCGCAGCGGTCAAAGCCATGGGTTTGCAGTTGTATGCGCCGGAGAATGCCTGTAGTCCGGCGATTACCGCCGTCATGCCCACGACCGTCAAAGCCGAAGACGTCCGATCGGTGATGAAAAAGAAATTCGACATCATCCTAGCAGGCGGACAAGATGCCCTTAACGGCAAAATCTTCCGTATCGGACACCTAGGATTTGTCAGCGATCGCGATATTCTAACGGCGATCGCCGCTCTAGAAGCCACCTTAATCGAACTCGGCTCCACAGGCGTCATTCCCGGCGCAGGCGTTGCAGCGGCAGCAGCCGTCTTTGTAAAGGGTTAGGATAAGTTTGCCTGGACGTTGGTCCCCTGTCTAGCGGCAGGCAGGCGTCCGGGCGAAGAAGCTGCGAGGTAAATATGCTAGCTGAAGACACACTCATCTCCAAAGACTCGATCGAAACCCAACAGCCATCCCTGGTTGCAGAAGTGGTTCGTTCGCGCGCATTACACCCTGTGATCACTTGGGATAAATTGCCGACTGGTTTTATTTTACCGGACGACCCCGTGGACAACGTTTACCAACCCGCGATCGCCGCATCCTTGACCGAACTTCTGTTTCTCGCTGGGTTGCTCTCTGAGACCGCACAGACCTGCACCGATTACGGTCTCATTGCCACCGTCGATGGAAAAACGATCGCCAAAGCGCCTGATTGGGCTTTCTTGCACAATATCACGGTGCCCTTAAACGACATCGATCGGAGCTATACGCCGCATCACGACGGGGATGTTCCGGTGATTGTGCTGGAATTTTTGTCGCACACCGATGGGACGGAGTACTCGGTCAAACCGGAGAATCCCATAGGGAAATGGTATTTCTACGAGCAGATTTTGAAAGTTCCCTACTATGGAATTTTTGAGCCGAGCAGTGGAGATTTCCAGGTTTATCTCTTAGGTGAATCAGGTCGTTACAATCGACTGCCCATTGAAGAATCAGGCCGCTACTGGATTGCCCCGATGAATCTGTCTATTGCCGCTTGGAAAGGTACACGCCACTACCGGACGAGCTACTGGCTGCGATTTTGGGATGCAGACGGCAATCTCCTACCTTGGGCTACGGAGAAATTAGAGCGAGAACAACAGCAGGTGAAGACAGCACGTCAACAGGTTGAAGCCGAACGTCAGAACACTGAAGCCGAGCGTCAACAGGTTGAGGCAGAGCGTCAGAACACTGAAGCCGAGCGTCAACGAGCCGATCGCTTAGCTCAGCGGTTAAGAGATCTGGGTCTGGATCCAGAAGTTTAAGGACTTGGGCAATCGCGCTGAATGTGCCGAATTATCTGGCGCGATCGCCACCAACTCCACGGACCCGCCAAGATTCCCGCTATTTCCAGTAGGGTTAGCCTTAATGGATAGGCCCGATCGCCACCGACCCAGAACATCAGCCGTTTTAGATAGTGAATGGGCAAAAAAATCAGCACTGTCGGTAGAACTCGCACATCCCGATCGCGTGTCAATACTGTGAGGTGATAAGCAAAATTGCCTTTACCGTAACTAAAGACTTGATTTTTCAACGCCGCCATCGTCGATCGATGTTGGTGCCACCCCCAGGCATTGGGTTCGTACAGCAGAGTGTAGCCAGCTTTCAGCACCCGATAAAACCAATACAAATCTTCGCCGCCTCCCGTAGGCATCCCAGGGCCGAGAACCACATCCAGATTCCCTACGCGCGGATCCTGTAGCAGCGATCGCCGAAATGCTAGATTTGCCGTTGCTCCGAGTTCCCATGTGGGCACCGCTAGCCACCGATCGCAAAACCATGTCCGTCCGACTTCAAAACTCGCAAACCCTCGACCTAACCCGCCATTGCCATACCGTTCAAAAATCTGCTGCGATCGCGTTTCAAGTTCTAGCGGCAGCAAATTTCCTGTCACCACCGCAACGTCCGATCGCCCCAATGGCGCAATTAATCGCTCTAGCCACAGGCTTGGCACCGTAACATCATCATCGACGCTAACAATAATATCGCCCTGACTAACGGAAAACCCTGCATTTCGAGCAAAGGATCCACCCGGACGCAGTTCAGCCAGATACCGAACATAGGGAAACTGGGCCGAAAATTGCGCGACGATCGGAGGCGTCATGCCTGAATTAGGGCGATTGTCGATAACCCAAATTTCAACCGTACGATCGGTTTTTTGCTGGACTAGATGGGTCAAACACCTCGCTAAAGCCTCAGGTCGATCGCAAGTTGCAACCACAATCGACACCGAAATATCAGGAGGAAGCGGCGGGGATTCGATCGGTTTGCTCCAGGTTTGCTGTGCGATCGCTGCTTCAATTTGTGAGACATCTACCGATTCAAACTCGTTCGTAAGATCAAACCAACACACTGGAATCCCCTGAAAAAGAGCAAATACCCGAACTTGGTTTACCCGAAGAACGTCTACCAATGGCTGCAACGGTTGTGATAGCTCAATGGTTCGGACAGCGATCGGGTCATCCGATGGCCAAGCGACGTGGCGCGAGGTAGGCACGGCCATAGTTTTCTCTCCTAAACCAGAGTTTCTCCTGCACTCTTCTAATCCTGCATTAAAATAGGCACAGACATGAAATTAGAACCTAATAGACTTAGGGTGCAGCGTATCTTGGTAGGCACAACATGACGAGCCGAGTCGAGCTAAGGGAGCTTGAACTATCCCAACATCGTGTCCTGTCGGCGCAGAGTCATCATGCGTTGGACTGTTCAATAGACGATCTTGCCCCGATTCGGACCCTATTGCGGTGGCATGGCACGCCCCTCGGAACGGTGGATACCCCAACGATCGATCGCGTTTTGTCGGATGCCTTTCCCTACTACAACGGCTCCCTCTATGCTGAACTCATTCGCAACAGTCTGACCCAAAATACACCGGATGCTCATCCCCACAGGTGGCGGATTCAAAACGCACTGAATGCGTCTCTCCCAGCGACTCAAAGCGATCGCACAATAACGGTTGCCTATTGTTTTTCAGATAGTGCATCCACCGATCGCAGCAATCGCACGGCTTTAATCGAAAGTCTTCTGAATCAAACCCATCCACATCTTCAGATTTTACTAATCGAATATGGAACTCATGATTTAATGATCGATTCTGCAACCCTGCGCGCGTTTGGCCATTACGCTAACGTGGAGTACTATGCGATCGCTCAACTGGATCTCGAAGCGGCACAACAGGCCGCACTAGATAAATGTTCGGGCGATTTGATGAGTTTTGTAGACGATCGGACGGTGTTTGATTCGGGCTGGGCAGCGGCCACGGCGCGGTTATTCGATCGGAATCCATCCGTCCGTCTCATGACAGGCTTGACGCTTCCCCTCGATCTCTCTGCTCCCAATCAAGTCCCGTACGAAAATCTTTATGGTCTCGCCTGTGGATTTACGCGGCAATGGATTCAGTGGACAACCCCGCCAAGCACAACCTCGCCAAGCTGGATAGAACTGGGCGTGATGCAATACGGATCGCCCCTAAACCTCGTCATTCATCGAGATCTCATTCAAGGTCCGCACCAATTTTCCTGGTCCGGAATGACTCAAGCCCTGCTTCAAGGCGAAATCCTCGTCTATGAACCGCGATCGATCGTTCGCCTCCGTCTTCCCGAAACCCCCGCCCAAATCGAACAGGCCATCGAAGAGGGAATGCGATCGTTTTATACCTACCTCCGCACGAGCACCCGCCGCCATCGGGCGCTACGATTCCAGTTCCTAACATTGGGTCTCTGGAAGCTCACCCGAGTCCTAGGGGCCTGGGTCAAAACCTACGGACTCCCGAGACGCTGGTTCACCGCCGAACTCCGCGCCATCTTCACTACCCTCAAATCTCCTCTAAAATCCTATCTAATCAAAGCCTCCCTTCCCAAGGGGGATTTAGGGGGATCGCATTTAAATCAATTCCCTAGCCTAAAAACCGCCGAAGTCTTTACGCTAGAACTCTCCCAGCCGATCGCAACGCTTTACGCTCCCGACTCAAATTCCATTCGTCTTTACATCAAATGGTGCGATCGACTGCTGGGCTATGTCAGTATTGATCATTATGGCAAGCCCGTTGGCATCGATCGCATTGTAGATACCTTAATCGATCAGTTTCTTCCAGAGATTCTTGCCATTCCGTTTCCGAATCATCCTAATTCTGTGTGGCAAGCTTCAGAACAAGCCATTTCTCAGTACTTCGCTCAAGCAACCAAACCGATCGCTCCTATTGCTAAACTCGTCCCACTTCCCAATACCGTCTCTGTTAGCATTATTATCCCAACCTGCGATCGCCCAGACGATTTGCGGCATTGTCTCACTCATTTACAACAGCTCCAAACCCAGCGCCCGATCGAAATCATCGTCGCCGACAACCGTCCCCTCAAAGGCAGCGCAGCTAAGGTTCTGAAGGATTTCCCTAGGGTGAAACTCATTGAAGAACCCCGCGTGGGGAGTTCCTATGCGCGGAATGCGGCGATCGCGGCTAGCCAGGGAGATCTCGTAGTGACCATTGATGATGATGTCACGGTGCCCTCTGACTGGCTGGAAAAATTGATTGCCCCGTTCAATCGCCCAGAGGTCCTATCCGTGTGTGGGGGCGTGTTGCCGTTAGTGTTGGATACGCCTGCACAGTTGATGTTTGAAGATTTGAAAGGGGGATTGTGCTTTGGGTTTGAGCGTAAGGAGGTGGATAGAGCATGGCTGGATTCATTTCAAACCGGGATGCCGCCGATTTGGGAGCTAGGCGTGTCGGCGAATGCTGCCTTTCGATCGACGATTTTCGCTGATCCGGCAGTGGGTCTTATGGAAGAAGCCCTCGGCGCGGGAACGCCAGCAGGAGGGGCAGAAGAGAACCATTTTGCCTACAAAATTTTGCGATCGGGTGGAACGATCCTCTACGACCCTAGTGCTTACGTCTGGCACCATCACCGCCGCACCCTCAGAGCCTTTTATCGCCAGGTACAAGGACAGATGGTAAGTTGCCCTGCCCTCAACCTCACTTTGTGGCTCCAAGAAGGCGACCTGCGGGGGCGACAGCAGTTGCTCATCCACATGCCGAGATACTTTTGGCAATGCTGGCGCGATCGGATATTAGGCCGCAGTAAAATGCCTTGGATTATTCTGTTTTATGAATTTAAGGGATACCTGATTGGGTTCTGGGGATATTGGGAAAGCCAACGCCTCGTGAAACGCCAGGGAAGAAGCGATCGGTATATTTCAGTCAACCATCGAGTCAACCATCGGTCGATTTAGTATGATTCATCCTCCTATGTCAAGACACCGCGTCAAAATCCCGTTCACCCGACGGCAACTGATCTATTATTGGGATTTGCTCTTCGAGTTGGTGGGGCGCGACCTTAAGATTTTGTATAAGCGATCGCTGCTTGGAGTGGCTTGGACCCTGATGAGTCCGTTGCTCCAACTTCTCGTGTTTTCAGTGGTGTTTCAGCAAATCTTAAAAACAGGCGATGGAATTGCTCACTATTTATCCTATGCCTTTAGCGGACTGTTGATTTGGAACTGGACCCAGAGTGCGTTGTTTCAGGCAACAGGATTGATTACTGGAAATCGTCCACTCATTCGTCAACCCAATTTTCCGGTACCGATGCTTCCGATCGTAACTGTGACAACCGGAATGATTCATTTTCTATTGGCGCTACCTGCATTGGCCGTAATTATGACGATCGATCGCGTGTCCATCAGCCCGACAATCTTAATGTTACCCATTCTGTTAGGCTTACAGTTTGCGCTAACGCTAAGTTTTGCATACCCACTAGCCGCTTTAAACGTAACCTTTCGCGATACTCAACATACGCTGGGCGTGATTTTGCAGTTGATGTTTTATTTGCTCCCTGTATTCTATAGTCTAGACGATCGGTTGATTCCAGCGTTTATCCGTCCGGTTTATGAATACAATCCCTTTGTGATTTTGATTGAAGCCTATCGATCGATTTTGTTGAAGTCGGCGATGCCCAGTGCGTCGGGGCTATTGGTGTTGGGAATCATCATCTTAACGTTGCTTCCGGTGGGCTACCGAATTTTTAGACGTCAGAGTGAACGATTTGTGGAGGAAGTTTAATTCATGAAACCTGCGATCGTGGTTGAAAATTTGGGCAAATGCTATAGGCGCACCAACACGCATCGTCCTAGAACGTTCATGGAAGCGGCTCTCCAGGGCTTTCGAGGATTGCGGGACGACTACCCGTTTTGGGCGCTGGAGGACGTGAATTTTGCGGTGTTGCCGGGGCAAATGTTGGGTGTACTCGGTCATAATGGGGCAGGAAAATCGACATTGCTTCAACTCGTGAGCGGCATGGTGCGTCCAAGCGTCGGGTCTGTTCACGTTGCCGGAAGACTAGGGGCACTCCTCGATATTGGGGCGGGGTTTCATCCGGATTTGACGGGTCGCGAAAATGCTCAAGTGAGTGCAATAGTGGGCGGATTGACTCGGCGTGAGGCGCAGAAAACCTTTGCAGAAATTGTCGAGTTTGCGGAACTCGAAGAATTTATTGATAACCCATTGCGCACCTATAGTACGGGAATGCAAATGCGGCTAGGATTTTCAGTTGCGATTCATACGATGCCGGATGTTTTGTTAGTGGACGAGTTTTTGTCCGTTGGGGACTTAGCGTTCCAATCCAAATGCCTCGATCGCATTATGAGCTTAAAAAATAATGGCTGTGCGATCGTGCTCATTTCCCATAATCCTGATCAGGTCAAAACTCTCTGTGACCAGGCGCTGTGGCTCGAAAAGGGACAGGTAAAGTCCTATGGCGATCCGGATCTAATCAGCACTCGCTACACCGGGAAAATGGATCTCAAAAGTCAAGCTCAAAAACTCCATACCTATTCTCAAGAACTCAAAATTGAATCCGTGAAAGCGATTAAAATCCCTCAAGAAACCGATCGATATGACTACACTGAATCCATTGATAGCGGATCAGGCGTGAGGTTTATTATTCGCTATGATTCGACGCAAATCATTGAGAATGTGGCGTTTGCGTTGAGTCTTTGTAATGCAGATGGACAGATTGTATTTAATACCCAGACTGGAACGGCGAAGTTTGATGTGGCGGTTTGGGAGGGCATTGGGGAAATTGCCTTGACGATCGATCGTCTAGACCTAGCGGGGGGCCAGTATTTTATTAGCGTGGGAGCCTTTGCTCCGGACTGGAGTAAGACCTACGATTACCACTGGAAGCGTTATCCGTTTAGCATTCACTGGACGCCGCCAGAAGATAGCCTTTTGACTCCGCCGTTGCGTTGGACCCGAATTTAGGCAATGTTCGATCGGCATTAAATACAAGTTTCAAGCAAATTGTTCGACTATTTCCTCCAATGAACTGATGTAGTAACGATTCTCAGGCTTTTTAATCTGAATATATTTACCTTTCAACGGGTGGCGATAACTCGTGACTCGAATGATGCTCTGCCGGGGTTGCCCACTCGTCCATGGCCTGTTTCAACCGTATGAATATGAGATTCTGATTTAAAGGTCTTCTGAATTTGCTCATGAAAATGGCTATGATTCCCTCTCAACGCCCCGAGATAGTCATTGCCAGACTCGATCATCAGCTCACAGTTTTTTTGAGTATCCAACGGGATTGGGGCGCATGGTGCCGAACCACAGGACAGCGTAAAAAGTGTCCCGTAAATCTAACCCTAGAGGGATGAATCATTTAACGTGAGAGAGTGCCTATGAAATCCAGGCTCGATCGGGTTACTTTATAAAGCATGGGAAGGTTTACACCCCCTTGAGGGAGCCGAGATTGAGATCTGGAATTGTGGGGTAAATTTGTTCATTCCTATACGCTTTGAGGTTGACTAAAGTTAGGGCTTGACTATTTATTGCGATCAAACTTGGGCTCTAGGGTTTATCAACTCCATGATGTCTGAATTAGCCTCCCGTTTCCAATGACTCGACTCTCTTTTCCCGTGGACGATGGCCTTTTGCAGGACGCGTCACACCTTCAGTCTCACTTGATTCATCTCCCGATACGGTATCGCGCATGAGTTTGCACACAAGTTCGCACATCTCACCTTGGCTTGTTCCATTGGTTTACCGCTTTGGGCGCTACTTGGTGTTGCCCATTTACTTTGGACGCATTGAAGTGCATGGACGGGAGAACTTGCCCCGCTCTGGTCCAGTGATTCTGGCCCCGACGCATCGATCGCGGTGGGATGCATTGATGCTGCCCTTTGCCACCGGAAAAATGGTGACGGGTCGCAATCTGCGGTTTATGGTCACGACCGATGAGGTGAAAGGGCTTCAGGGGTGGTTTATCCGGCGACTGGGCGGGTTTGCAGTGGATACACGACGCCCTGGTGTGGCAAGCCTGCGTTATGGCATTGAGCTGATGGAAAAGGGAGAGATGATGGTTATTTTTCCAGAGGGCAATATTTTTCGAGATCGCACCGTGCAACCGTTGAAGGCAGGGTTTGCACGGCTAGCGATTCAGGCAGAAGAGGTTCGGGAGGATTTGGGGGTGCAGGTGGTGCCGCTGGCGATCGCTTACGGGGGTGCGATGGTGCCATGGCGATCGACCGTGAAGATTTACATTGGCAAGCCGATTTTAGTGCGATCGTTTATGCAGGGTCATGGAAAGCAGGATGCAAAGGCATTGACTCAGGCCGTAAGCGATTCGCTCCAAGAGTTGATGGATGCAGGGTTTGCGTAGATTTTAAGCTCCAACCCTTCTCCTTGGGAAAAAGGGTTGGGGGTAAACCGGGTTGAAACTATCGACCAATGCCAACGTAGCGGAACCCAGCCGCTTCGGCTTTGCCTTGATCCAGGAAGTTACGGCCATCAATGATAATGGGCAGGTTCATCAGTCTGGACATTTTGCCGAAATCCAGGTTTTTGAACTCCGCCCATTCCGTGACAACGACCAACGCATCACAGCCGTCTGCTAAGCGCTCAGGATCGGTTTCGACAATGACGTCGGAGATGCCATGACGCATTCCGGACTGAGAAATAATCGGGTCATAGGCTTTCACCTTGGCACCGAGACGGGCTAGATTTTCGATCAATACCAATGCGGGAGCATCGCGAAGATCGTCGGTGTCGGGCTTAAAGGTCAGACCTAACAGACCGATCGTTTTCCCTTTTAAGATCTTCAAGACCTGTTGGAGCTTCTCGATCGTCACCATTTTTTGGCGTTCGTTGACGCTGATGGCGGCCTTCATAAGCTGCGCATCGTAGCCATAGTCTTCAGCGGTGTGAACCAAGGCCGAGACGTCTTTAGGAAAGCATGAACCACCCCAGCCAAGGCCCGCGTTCAAGAACTTACTACCAATGCGCGAGTCTAGACCGATGCCCTTTGCCACTTGGGTGACGTCTGCACCGACGCGATCGCAGATATTAGCCACTTCGTTAATGAAGCTAATTTTGGTGGCCAGAAATGCATTAGCGGCGTACTTGATCATTTCAGCCGAGCTGAGGTCTGTGACAACGACGGGCACGGTCGCAGCGGACTTGTTTTCTGCAAATTCACGAGCGATGATGGGCGCGTAAAGGTCCTGCATTAGACCCGTTGCGCGCTTGCTGTTGCCGCCGAGGACAATGCGATCGGGGTTGAAGGTGTCGTAGACTGCCGAGCCTTCACGCAAAAATTCAGGGTTGCTGATGACGTCAAACTGCGGTTCAGGAATCCGGGTCAGGGTCGCGGTGCCGCCTGAGCTTTCACCGACCGAACTCTTACTCAGTGCGCCTTGAGCCTCTGCTGCTTTTTCGGCCACGCCATCAAGGACGATCATCCGGACCCAATCTCCAGACCCGATAGGCACAGTGGATTTGTTGACAATGACTTTGTAGGTGCTGCTAGCGGTCAAGCTCTGACCAATGCCGCGTGCAACCGCTTCAACGTAGCGAGTGTCGCTTTCGCCGTTGGGCAGTGCCGGGGTACCGACAGCGATATAGAGGATTTCGCCATGCTCGACGCCTGCGGCTAAGTCAGTGGTGAACTCCAGACGACCCGCTTGAATGGCGCTTGTCATGACGTCCGATAGTCCAGGTTCAAAAATCGGGGACTGACCTGACTTCATCAGGTTCACTTTAGCTTCGTTGTTGTCCACACAAATGACATGATGGCCGATGTGTGCCAGCGAAGCACCCGTAACCAAACCCACATATCCGGTCCCAATAACACAAACACGCATAGCAGTTCCTCTTAAAATTTACATAAACATCATTAATTCTGTCTTTAGACTGCCCTTTGATTCACGATCGTTAAACACTAGGGGTAAACTCAAGGATGAACTTAAAGGCAGTCTAGATATTGAAGTTAGCCCTAGGCCGCTCTATCGAAACACAACCGACGGAGCCACTTCATCACCCAACCGGGCGCGGAAGTCTGCGATCGTCTTGCTTAAGCCTTCCTTGAGGGGGACCGTCGGTTCCCAGCCAAGAATTTGCTGCGCTAGGGTAATATCGGGCTTGCGGCGGCGGGGGTCGTCCTCAGGCAGCGGCTCATACTTCAGCGCAACGTCGGGATTCACCATGTCTTGGATGGTTTTGGCGAGTTGTAAAATTGTGTACTCACCCGGATTACCGATGTTCACAGGACCGACATAATCGCTGTTCATCAATCGAATGAACCCTTCAATCAAGTCCGATGCATAGCAAAAACTCCGCGTTTGGGAGCCATCGCCGTAGATCGTCAGCGGAATGCCTCGAAGCGCCTGCACAATTAAATTGCTGACGACTCGACCGTCGTTTTCCAGCATTCGAGGGCCGTAGGTGTTGAAAATCCGCACCACGCGCACATCAACTTGATTTTGACGGTGATAGTCAAAGGCAAGGGTTTCGGCCACGCGCTTGCCTTCGTCGTAGCAGCTCCGGATCCCAATGGGATTTACACTGCCGCGATAGCTTTCGGGCTGAGGATGGACTTCCGGATCGCCGTAGATTTCCGAAGTAGAGGCTAGGAAAAACCGAGCTTTGACCCGTTTGGCGAGACCGAGCATGTTCATCGTGCCAAGCACATTCGTCTTTATGGTTTTGACGGGGTTGGACTGGTAATGAACAGGCGAGGCAGGGCAAGCCAAGTGGTAGATTTGATCGCATTCCAGACGAATGGGTTCCGTGATGTCATGGCGAATCAGCTCAAATTTGGGATGATTAATCCACTGCAACACGTTCTGCTTGTTGCCCGTGTAAAAGTTGTCGAGACAGATCACGTCATGACCTGCCTCCATCAATCGATCGATCAGGTGGGATCCTAAAAATCCAGCACCGCCAGTGACTAAAATTCGCATAGTGCTCAGTTAGAGAGTATTGGGCTAAAGACGGGTGAATCAGAATGAACAAATACCATTCTTCGTTCAGAATACCCGGATCTCAAGACTGGGTACAGGTTCATCGCCGCGATGTGCCCCAACTTTAGCAAGGAACTTCCCATAACAGATAGAGTCGATCGGGTCTAATTTACTAAATCTTCATCGATCGGCTTAGCAGTTTCAGCCAGGTGGTGGATGTATTTATAAAATTGTCAGGCTCAGTCTTTCTCTTGACCCAAACGCAGAACAGCCATGAATGCTTCTTGAGGCACATCCACAGTTCCAATGGATTTCATCCGCTTTTTACCTTTGGCTTGTTTCTGGAGCAGCTTTTTCTTCCGGGAAATATCGCCGCCGTAGCATTTGGCGAGGACGTCTTTGCGCAGGGCCGGGATGTGTTCACTGGCAATGACTTTGGAACCGATCGCCGCTTGAATTGGAATTTTAAACTGGTGACGGGGGATGAGTTCTTTGAGCTTTTCCGTCAGGGCACGACCGACGCCGTAGGCTTTATCTCGGTGGACGATCGCCGCGAGGGGATCTACTGGATCGCCATTGATCAAGATATCCATCCGTACAAGATTATTCTCACGGTATCCGATCAAGCTGTACTCCATGCTGGCGTATCCCCGAGATCGAGACTTCATTTGGTCAAAGAAATCAGTGACGACTTCCGCTAGGGGCATCTCGTAGATCAACGTGGTTCGTCCCGGCGTAAGGTACTTCATGTCTTTAAAAATACCGCGACGGTTCTGACACAATTCCATCAGAATTCCAACGTAAACTTCAGGCGTGATCATATCGAGTTGGACATAGGGTTCCTCGATTTTTTCGCGCTGGGCGGGGTCAGGGAGACGGCTAGGGTTATCAACGAGCATCGTTTCGCCCTTGATCGTCGTGACTTGGTAGACGACTGACGGCGCGGTGGCAATCAGATCGAGGTTGTATTCACGCTCTAATCGTTCTTGGATAATTTCCATATGCAGTAGGCCCAAGAACCCAATCCGAAACCCAAAGCCCATGGCGCTGGAGTTCTCGGGTTCAAATTTGAGGGCGGCGTCGTTGAGACTGAGCTTGGAGAGGGCGTCTCGCAAATCGGGAAACTGATCCGCGTCGGTCGGAAAGAGTCCACAAAACACCATGGGCGTTGCTTCAGCGTAACCGGGCAGCGGTTCAGCGGCGGGTCTATTGGCGAGGGTGACGGTATCGCCGACTCGGGCATCACCGACGGCTTTGATGGACGCAGCAAGGTATCCCACTTCCCCAGCGTGGAGGCTGTCTACTTTGATTTGGCTAGGGGCAAGGATGCCAAGTTCGTCAATGACGTATTCTTTATCCGACGCCATGAACAGTACTTTGTCGCCGACGTTTAGGATTCCGTCCATAATTCGGAAGTAGACGACCACGCCTCTATAAGCATCGTAGTAACTATCAAAAACCAGTGCCCGCAGAGGTTCTGCCGTCGTGTCCGCTGGCGGGGGCACTTGCAACACAATGCGCTCTAGAATCTCGGGGATGCCGATGCCTTCCTTTGCTGAGGCATAGATGGCACTGCTGCAATCGATTCCTACTACTTCTTCCACTTCGCCCTTGACCCGATCGGGATCTGCGCCGGGAAGATCAATCTTGTTCAGTATTGGAATAATTTCTAGATTATTATCCATGGCCAAATACACGTTGGCGAGGGTCTGGGCTTCGACGCCCTGAGAGGCATCTACTACTAATAGCGCACCTTCACAAGCCGCGAGAGACCTAGACACCTCGTAGGAGAAATCCACATGTCCGGGGGTGTCTATTAGATTCAACACATACTTCTGACCATCTTTAGCGGTGTAGTCCATCCTAGCCGCTTGGAGCTTAATGGTAATCCCCCGCTCCCGCTCCAAATCCATATTGTCCAGCACTTGGGCTTTCATATCCCGGTCTTCGATGGTGCCTGTGGCCTGGAGCAATCGGTCTGCCAACGTGGACTTGCCGTGGTCAATGTGGGCGATGATCGAGAAGTTACGGATTCGGCTGACGGGTACGTCGGTCATGGGAGGTGCAGGACTCTACTTTAAAGAGGATATTTGAAGATGTTTTAAGGATTGTAACTCATGTCTAAGGTGTGATCGAGGGTCTGTGGATCGATCGTTTAGCACAAGGGTCATCGGGTCCTAGGGATTAAGCCGATCGCTGTACAAACGACCCAGCAGCTCTTCTAGATCCTGATCAGCGGAAGCGTCTATTAGAAGATAAAAAATCTCTAGCAGCTTCAAGGCGCTATCTCCCATCATGGGACTCAATCCCCACACGTCTTCCGCCCAATCCTGGGGTGCAGTTTCTTCAAAGATCATTCGTTCTAGCAGTTGCTTTACTTCAGATTTATCCAGAGCCATCGCGATCGCACCCTACCTTTTTCGCCCATGATTTTACAACAGATCTCGAAATAACCCTATTATCTAGAGGTTACAGCACATCACCGCGCAACTTCAGCCCGAGCGCCGTCAGCTTCGGCATCACCACTTCAAAGGCGCGACCTCGATGACTGACGTGATGTTTGACATCATCGGTCATTTCGGCAAAAGTCATGGATTGTTCAGGCACGTAGAATACGGGATCGTACCCAAAGCCTTCCGTTCCCTGGGGCGCAAGCAAAATCTCGCCGGGACATATTCCCTCTTCTAAGATCACGATTTTACCGTCAGGATTTGCTACGGCGATCGCACAAACAAACTGCGCAGCCCGGTTGGAGGTTTCTCCAAGTTCCCGCAGCAATCGGTCAATGCGATCGGCGTCGTCGGTCCCATATCGGGCGGAGAAAATGCCCGGTGCGCCGTCTAGGGCGTCTACCGATAGGCCGGAGTCGTCTGCGATTGCCCATTGACCCGTGGCGATCGCCGTTTCGGATGCTTTTAATGCGGCGTTTTCTAGGAAGGTGGTTCCTGTTTCATCGACGTCGAAGTCGGCGGGTTTTAATTCTAAGTCCCAATTTGAAGCTTTATCTGTAAAATAAGCTTGGATTTCTCGTAATTTCCCCGGATTTCCGGTCCCTACCACCAAAACTGTCATCACCTTTCTCCGCTGGACATATTGTTCTAAATTATACCGTTACGTTCGTTTACATTTGCTTTTGCGATGGATGGGGCGGTGGATGGGATTGATGCGTTGCTTCGCTTAAGGCATCCTACGTCGGATCAATTTTTGGATTAATTTAATTTTTGGATTAATTTAATTTATGGTCGGACTGATGTGTTGTGGGATGGGTTTGTGGTGGGATTGATTCTTAACTCTCCTAATGCTTCCCAACCAATGACGTCATGCCACATGGCCTCGTAACCCGCACTGTTGGGGTGCAAGCCGTCACGGGTAAATAACGGTGATCGCCAGGTTGCGCCCCGCTGTTCCCAGAGGGCAAAAAGATCGAGATATGGGATGCCGCGCGACTCACAGGCCGCCTGGGTTGCCTGGGAATAACGATATTGATCGGCATGGGTGTAATACAAACAATCTAGGAAGGGCATCTTGGATTCGTCGATCGGGACCATCCCTACAAACCACACGGGGCACAGACCCTTTGCTCGATCGAGAAGTTGCTCCATTTCTTCAACAAATCGCTCAAATTCCAACATATTCCGCCCTGAAAGCTTCCCCACTCGGGCACAGTCATTTGTGCCGACCGACAAAATTAATCGATCGGGCTGACGGTTTCGCAATTCGCCGCGTACCCCAAATTCTTTTTCGAGACGGGCATTCACTTGCCTTACGCCGTCGCCGCGCACGCCCAAGTTGTACAGTACATGCTGCGATCGCTCTGGAGTCATCCAGCTTCGTCGAATTCGTTCAACCCAGCCGCCACCGACTTCATCGCCAAAGCCATACACCAGACTATCGCCTACTGCAATCCACCGCGTTGTGGGCTGCTTTGGCTGGAAGATTCGTGCCATCGGACGAGTCACCGATCGGGGAATGGCCGTCGATGTGTCTAAGGTTTGCGGCGTGAAATCCTGCATGGCGATTAAATCAAGATTAAAAACATTTAGATTGTAGAGGCTCATTGTCAGGGATTATCACAATCGGGGTGCGCGATGGCAACCCTTGCGCAATAATGGAAAGGTCCTAGCGCTAGAATTAAAATAAAGCCTCACGCAGCTCAATTTTAGAGTCCGCCAAGAATGACCCTTCAAAAAGCAAAAACTACCTCCAAATCAGGTTCTATGAATCGTCGTACGACTATTGACACCGAGCAACTTATGCGCCGCGCTGATGATCTCATCAATGCTGCTTCAAACCGCTATCGCATCACCGTCCAAGTGGCCAACCGGGCCAAGCGTCGTCGGTTTGAAGAATTCGACGGCATTGATGATCCCATGGTCAAGCCTGTTATGCGCGCCATTATCGAAATGTCTGATGAAATGACCCAGCCCGAAATCATCGGCGAATAACTCCGATCGTTCCCCCAGCCTCCCATTCTTGGGGAACTTTTCGACCGATGTAGAACGCAGAACCCCAATCTCCATGAACTTTCGCTCCACTTCGCCTCGGACTATTGGCCTTTGGGTCGCAACGGCGATCGCAACAATTCTTCTGTCGATCGCACCCTCAACACTCCCCGCCAACGCCAACATCGTTCGCACTGCCGAAATTGCCCAAAAAATTTATACTGAGCTGCCCGAAATTCCCCTCGAAAATCAATACTTTAATCAAAAGCTTAAGAAGATTGATCCCAATAACACCCTGATTAACCGAATCCTGCATTACCACGCCTTTACCAAAGGTCGCTCAGCGGACATGCGGCTGGATTGGAAACTGACCCTAGCAGATTACCTCGGAGCCAACGACATCATGGATCCTGCGACCTATCCCAGCCATGATGTGTTAAACAAAAATCCGCTGGACAACGATCGTGCTGCGGTGAATACGTTGACGCGATCGATGCGAGATCAGTTGATCGATCGGTTGATTCAGTTTACGCAGAAGTCCTAGGGCTAATGATACTGATGACATCTAAGGTGATTACCTACAGCTCGGCGTACACGCTGGTGCCTACCTACGAATGTTTTAATCGCTGTACTTACTGTAACTTTCGTCATGACATCGGGACATCGGGGTGGATAAGCTTGGAGTTGGCTACGCTTACGCTGCGATCGTTGCCGACTACGATTTGCGAGATTCTCATTCTTAGCGGTGAGGTGCATCCCCAGAGCCGTGATCGCATGGCTTGGTTTGAGCATCTGTATGCCCTGTGCGAGCGGGCGATCGAGCTAGGTTTTTTGCCCCATACCAACGTGGGACCGCTTTCTCGGCTTGAAATGGCACGGCTCAAAACCGTCAATGTCTCCATGGGGCTGATGCTAGAGCAGTCTACGCCGCATCTTCTAGACACCGTTCACAAACATGCGCCCAGTAAAAATCCGGCCCTGAGATTACATCAGCTTCGTCAAGCAGGTGAGCTGAAGATTCCGTTTACAACAGGGATTTTGGTGGGATTGGGGGAAACAGCGGACGATCGGGTCGAGAGCTTAAAGGCGATCGCACAAGTCCAAAGGGAATTTGGGCATTTGCAGGAATGTATCCTTCAGCCCTACAGTCCGGGAACTCAAGAAACATGGATGGGGAACGGGTTTGACCTAACTGAATTGCCAACATTGGTCGCGACCGCACGGGACATTCTACCCAGCAATATGGCGATTCAAATTCCGCCTAATTTGGTAACGCAGCCCTCGGTGCTATTGGCCTGTCTAGAGGCAGGGGCGAGTGATTTGGGCGGAATTAGTCCCATTGATGAGGTGAACCCTGACTATCCGCATCCTAATGTGGAGTCGTTTTCTCAGGTCTTAAAACCCGCAGGATGGTCGCTTGAGGCTCGGCTTCCGGTGTATTCGCAGTACATTGAGTGGCTGACACCTAGACTGAAAGAAGCGATCGCGCTTAGAGAGCAGACGTTCTGACAGAGGCTTAAAACTTAGGTGCTAACGATTAGATGCCTAAAAGATTTGCGCCTCTAATGGTTCTCATTGGGCTAGACGGTGGAATGTTAAACATCAGGGACCCTTCCCTTGGCGTACCATGTGATCCCGGAGTCTCTACCCAATGTCTATTCTGCTGCTACCAACGTCACCTTCACCCCTCCAACTGCTCTACGACGCGATCGGGGCAGATTTTTTGCAGATGTTGTCGGATGGCATCGCGATCATTGACCTTGAGACGCAACGACCCATTTTTGTGAATCGGGCGCTGGCAGAAATGCACGGCTATTCACTGGAAAACTTTATTCGGGAGCCGCTTAGTGCGATCATTCACCCCGATCATTACAGCAAGCTCACGGAGATTTTGAACACCCTTCAACCCCATCAGTGCATTGAATGGGATGCGGTGAGTCTTCGACAGGATGCGTTATCCATGCCGATCGAAGCCACGGTCTCACACTACCCAATGAACGATACGCCCTACGCCGTTTTTCAGGTGCGGAATAGTCGTCGATCGTCCCTTGCTTATCAACAGCTCGCCGATCGGGCAAATGCAAAACAGGCCGCCCAGCTACAGCAAACCCTCGACGCACTCCAAAAAACCCAATCTCAGCTCATCCAAAGTGAAAAAATGTCGAGCCTCGGCCAACTAGTGGCCGGAATCGCTCACGAAATCAACAATCCGATTAATTTTATTTACGGCAACATTCACTACGCTCAAGATTACGTTCGGGATCTAATGAATTTGCTGCGAGTGTATCAGGCCCAATATCCATCGCCCCCGACGATCGTAAAGGAAGAAATTGAATCGATCGATTTGGATTTCCTTTTAGCGGATCTCCCTAGACTCTTTCAATCCATGCAGATGGGTGCTGAACGCATTAAACAAATCGTTCTATCCTTGCGCACCTTTTCCCATATGGATGAAGCAGAGTACAAAATAGTAAATATCCATGAAGGGCTTGATAGTGCGCTGTTGTTGTTGGATCATCGGCTTAAGGGGACAGGTGGCAGCGGCATTAGTTGTGGCGGCATTAGTTGTGGCGGCGGCAGTTGTGGCGTTGGGAATAGCGGGGAGTCATGCCAATCGATTACCCTGCATCGTCATTACGGAACGCTCCCTAAAATAAGCTGCTATCCCGGTAAACTCAACCAGGTGTTTATGAATATTTTGACCAATGCGATCGATGCTATTGAGGCGTTGGCTAAAGCGTCGGATGAGGCATTATTAAGCAATGGTCAAAATCAACATCCCAGCATTACCATTACCACGCAATATTTGGAAGAAATCGATCGCATTGAGATCATTATTCAAGACACTGGAATTGGCATGGAGGACTATATTCAAAAGCAGATTTTCGATCCATTTTTTACTACAAAAGCGGTTGGGAATGGGAAGGGAATGGGACTTTCGACGAGCTATGAAATTATTACCGAGCGGCATCAAGGAGATTTGATCAGTCGATCGTCCGTGGGAGGAGGCAGTGAGTTTCAGATTATCTTACCGATTCGGAGTGTGGAGAGTTGACGATCGATCGGAGATTAAAATTTGACAGGAAGTAAAATACGAATGGCTTGGGGGAGGACTTTGAAATGGGCGGGCGTAGCGGTAGTGATTTCGCCATCGGTGTTGATAGGCCGGGGACGACTAGTGGTGATTGTGAAGGCCCGTCCCTGCTGAGAATGGACGAATGGAAGAATGTGATGACGGCCTCGGTAAAGATTGGGAAGCAGTCTTAGCAAATGCCACCAGCGGTTGATTTCTAAGCTGTAGAGATCCAGTCGATCGTCATGAATAGTTGCATCTTGAGCCACGGCTAGTCCGCCGCCATAATACAGTCCATTGCCCACCGCAACATGAATGGTTTTGACTGTAGTGATGCCATCCTCCGTGTAGATTTCGGCAGTGAAGGGACGACTTTTCCAGAGTGCTTGAATCGCCGCAAAACCATAGGCAAAAATGCCCCAGCGGCGTTTGGATTGTTGGGTAAGACGCTGGGTAATTTCGACGCTGAGTCCAAAGCTGGCAACGTTAAAAAAGTAGCAATCGTTGACTTGTCCGATATCAATCCGATCGACGTTCCGTCCAGCAATAACGGCGCAGGCGGTCGGAATGTGAGTGGGAATATTCAGCGTGCGGGCGAGGTCGTTGGCCGTACCTAGGGGAAGAATTCCGAGGGGAAGCTGGGTGTCAATTAGTCCAGCGATCGCGGCATTCAAGGTGCCATCGCCGCCGCCGATGATCACGAGATCGACTCGATCGTGGTGCTGTCGGATCAGCTCAGACAGTTGGTCCGGATGTGCCGTCGTCTCTTCAACGAGTTCAAACCCGAGACGAGTGAGTTGCTCAATGGCGATCGTAATATTTTGCTGTCCGCGCCGCGCCTGACGATTAACGAGTAGAAGTGCTCGATGCTTGATGCCCATGCTCATGCTCATGCCCCCAGAAGATACCTCTTGATTATGCCAGGTGATTATGCCGGATAATTTTTGGTTAAAGACACGGTTCGATCTTCAGAATGGGGCATTGTTAAAGGTACTGCTGTCCTTCAGTCGCCCATTAATCATGTTTTTTCTTTCGCCGCGATGTCTATTGTGCAATCGGTCCTGCGATCGCTTAGGGTCAGCGCTTTGTCATCTTTGTGCAACCTGTGAGCGCCAAATTTGTTCTGCAAAACGAGCGCAACCTCTAGAGAAAGTGACCTCCGACCAGCTCGTGCCCATTTTTGCGTGGGCGGATTATGAGGGCAATCTTCGCCAATCTATTGCCCAGTTGAAGTACCATCGACGGCGAACCATTGGGACTTGGCTTGGACAACAGATGGCAGACGCTTGGATCGGACAGGATTTACATCGGACCTTGTCTCATCTGGTCGTGGTCCCCATTCCAATGTTTGCTGCAAAGGAAAAAATGCGTGGGTACAATCAGGCGGCGGTGATTGCGCAACAATTTGCACAGACGATCGGCTACCGTTACGAGCCTAGAATCTTGCGCCGCGATCGTGAAACTGAAGCGCAGTATGCTGTTGATAGTCGATCGCGCACAGCTAACCTAGAATCGGCATTTACCTTAGGACCGTTGCCTAAGCTTCGCTCAAGCGATCGGATCTTACTTGTGGATGACATCTACACCACAGGAGCCACAGTTCGATCGGCCCTAACAACCCTCCGTCCCGCCCTCAAAATCTGGGGTGTTGCCGTAGCTGCACGTCCTGTCTTTGAAACCCGGTCTTATAGGGGTACCGCTAAACTCTAGCGAAGCTGTGGCGTTGAGGTAGGAGCCTTCAGCGCTTCCAGAACCGGCGCAGGATCCAGCCCTGTAATCTGCTGAAAATCGGACGGCATCAGGTGACTAGAAACACCATTTTCAGCCCATCCCTGTAAAATTTTATTGGCGTGGTCCAAGAATGCAATGCCTCTCGGTAGGGGCACTGAAGTCCATACATCGACGATCGATTCGGCAAATGCAAGTTCGACGATCGGCATCAAATAGCGATCCATCAAATTCGAGAGATACGCATCAAACGTTTCTCCATCATCCCCTGAAAGCTGATAGCTTTCTACTATGTAGGTGATGCGTTGCCAACTTACCCGCTCCTCAAGCGTCATCTCCAAATCCCCAGTCAATGAATGACGTATCCAAGTTCCTTTGCTCTAAACCCAGCTTATCTTAGCTTCTAATAAACAAACCAGAAATTCACTTTAACAATTTTCTGCTAGGCAAGAGTGATGAGTGAATTTTCTACGATGACCACACTTAATCCAAATTCTGGCTTAATTACCGTAATTATCCCAGTCTTTAATGGGTCGATTTTCTTAAAGGAGACGGTGCGATCGGTTCTGTCACAAGACTACAGGCACTTTGAACTATTGATAATCAATGATGGTTCCACCGATGGCAGCGGCAAGATTATGGACGATTTGGCCCAAATGGACGATCGAGTTCGGGTGATTCACCAGAAAAATTTAGGGGTTGCGGCGGCTCGAAATCGAGGTATTGCTGTTGCGCGCGGCGAGTATTGCGCATTCCTTGATGCGGACGATCGATGGGAAACGGAGACCCTGAGGCTATGGCATCAGGCGCTGAGTCATGGACCAGAGACGGTGGGGGTGGTGTATGGCTGGTCGCTAGATGTAAATGAGCATAATCATCTGACGGGGGGATTTCACGGGGCGAGGGTGATTGGCAGGGTCTTGCCGACGCTGCTGGCCCATAATTTCTTAGGAAATGCGAGTGCGACGATGGTTCGGCGATCGCTGGCGGTTTTGGTCGGCGGCTATGATGCGAGTTTGCGAGACAAAACTGCTCAGGGCTGTGAGGATTGGGATTTTTATTTGAAGCTGGCCGAAATCTGTGAGTTTGCGGTGGTGCCGAGGTTTTTGGTGCGCTACTGCAAACAGACGGTAAGCATGTCCAGCGACTATGACCAAATGGCCCGATCGCATCAGCTTGTTCTAGACGCCCTGCATCAGCGAGTGCCGTCGCTGCCGAGGTGGCTGTACCGTCTCTCGAAGAGCAGTCTCTACGTGCATTTTGCCCATCTGTCGGCGCAGTCGGGAAACAGTGCGATCGCCCGTCATTGGTGCCAACGAGCCTGGCATTGCGATCGCGTTACGCCGCTGCTGCGTCCAGGGTGGTATCGGTTGCGGTTCGGACGGCGGGCGGTTCTATTGGAGGATCCAGCCGTTTTCAATCGGATGCCATCGAATCGATCGTTGGCGCTTAAAATGGCCATCACGGGATTGCTTCATAGATTGCTGAAGTGGACGGTGTGAGTCCGATCGTTTCAACAAATTGAGGAATTGTCTGCATGACGAAGCCACCGATCGACTCCGCGATGGAAAAAGGCTTTGCGGAAGTGGTGCAATTGATTCAATCTGCCAAACAAACGGCTGTGCAGTCGGTGAATGCGCAGCTTGTTGATTTGTATTGGCAGGTCGGGGCTTATATTAGTCAAAAGCTAGAGAGGGCAGAATAGGGGGATGGCATCGTGCCCCAGTTGGCGGCGTACCTCGCAAAAACCCAACCGGGATTGCGCGGGTTTACACCCCGAAACCTGTTTCGGATGCGCCAGTTTTACGGGGCTTACTGCGATGAGGAAAAACTGACGCCACTGGTGTCACAATTACCCTGGACGCAGAATCTAATTATTCTCAATCAGAGCAAACGGCGAGAAGAACGGGAGTTTTACATCCGTCTGGCGATTCAGAAGAAGTGGTCAGGATGATGAAGTGGTGGAGTATGCGCTAAATCGATCGTTGTCCCCAGCCTTGGTGGCGGAGTATCAGACGCAGTTACCGGATAAGGCGTTGTGATTGGCAAAGTTGCATGAATTTTATGCGTTGAATGGGGTGGATGGAGAGAGTTAATGTACTTTGATGCTTCACCGATCGGTAAAACAATCCTAGCTTTGCCGACCCCAATCCCCTGCGCCCTCTAAAATCAAGCCAAGGGGAAATTATGGATCTTATCAAATACTCCATTTCTAATCCCAATCGCCCAAGGGTTCTGCGGCTTTCGGGACTCGGGGTCGGGCGTTGGGGTATTGGGTTTTTCCAGGTTTGGCCTTAGGCTTTGCATCGGGTGTTGCATCGGCTTTATTTCCTGGCAAGACCTTAAGCTGCGTCGGCTGCACGGTGCGATCGCCGCCTCTTCTTTTTGAGACGCCTTCCTCACTCGTGTCTTCTGCAATCACTTCATACAGTTTTGCAACTTTCCCCGGCACCGATCCCTTACGCAAAACTCGTCCCAATCGTTGAATATGCTCCCGCGTCGAACCCGTTCCGGATAAAACAATGGCGACACTCGCTTCCGGAACATCCACGCCTTCATTCAATACTCTAGAAGCAACTAATGTCCCATACTCACCCGATCGAAACTTGGTCAAAATCTCATGGCGTTCTTTCACCGGAGTTTGGTGTGTAATGGCGGGAATCAGTAAGTCCTGGGACACCCGATACACCGTTGCATTGTCATCGGTAAAAATCAACGTCCGATCGCCTGCATGTTGGCTCAACAATTCCGCCAAAACCCGCAGCTTTCCCTCAGTCCCAAAGGCGATTCCCCGAGCTTCCCGGTGCGCTAACATTGCACGCCGCCCTGAGGTCGATCGCGCACTCGCCCCCACAAATCGCTGCCAGCCTTGAAGGGTTCCGAGGAAGATCTTGGCGCTTTGCAGGAATTCATTTCGCGTTTTAATCAGTTCATCATAGCGATCGCGTTCATGACTTGAAAGCGTTACTCGAATTTGTAATAGTTCGTACTCTGCTAGCGTATTTCCTGCTAGCTCCTCTGCTGTTTTACGATAGACTTCTGGACCGATTAACGTATTGAGATCTTCATGTTTGCCATCACTGCGTTCTGGCGTTGCCGAAAGCCCGAGTCGAAACGGCGCAATAGAAAACTCTGCAATGACCCGATTAAAATCCGTTGGCAAATGGTGACATTCATCAAACACCAACAGCGCATACTGATTGCCTAGGCTTTCTGCATGAATCGCGGCGCTGTCATAGGTCGAAACTAGAATTCGGCTTCGATCGCGCGATCCCCCACCCAACAGCCCAATTTCCGCTTCAGGAAACGCCGCCAACAACGTGGCATACCATTGGTGCATCAAGTCCAATGTGGGCACCAAAATCAACGTACTTCGTCCCGTCACCTGCATGGCCATTTGCGCTAAATAGGTTTTTCCCGCAGCCGTCGGCAAAACCACTAACCCGGCTTTATTGGTATCCTGCCATGCCGCTAAGGCTTCGCTTTGATGGAGATAGGGGATGCGATCGTCCGATGCCGCGAGTTCAAACTCTTGATAGTTCCGCGCCTTGTCATCAATGGGCGTACCCTCGTGGCCTAAGGCCCGAATCAGTTCAGCATAGCGCCATGCCGGGATCCGAAACTTCTCAATTCGATCGTCCCACGTCGCAAATTCGACCCACGCTTTCCCCTTGGGGGGCGGATGCAAAATCAGGGTGCCGCGATCGTAGGTTAAAGTAGAGGTGCGCGCCATATTTCTCGTCTTATGAGAATCCATTGGCATTATACTGACTCGCTACCGTACTTTCCTATGCCCCGTCGCATTCGATATCAAGCGCTTCTCTGTCATGTTATGGCTTTGTTGTGGTTACCGTTGTCAGGATTACTCGGTTACAGCTTAGTTCACTGGCGTGTAACTCAGATGATGTTCATTGGAAGTTTGTCTTTTTTCTTTGATCTCGATCATTCTGCAAATTTTGCTGCGGTGATCTGGATTGTGATGGTCGTTTTGATTTCGCTAGTGACAACCCTTTGGGTTCCTCTTGCGATCGCACTCTCCGGAGAAAACTCCGATCGCTTAGTTCGTCAAAGCGCCATCCACGCATTTAATGCACTCGTCACTAATACGATTGTTGTCACTATTGCAACAGGCGTTGTAACGCAGCTCGATCGAGTTACAGAAGACGGGGAAACGCTGCCTTGGATGGCTTGGAGTTTGGTGTTTCTTGTGATGAGCATTGCGTTTTTGCAGGTAGTTTTTGCGAGTTTGGCCGGACGACGATCGCTCCAAGGCAAAAGCTTTCGCTACCCGTTTTCTTTACCAGTTTTGCGTTAGAAAACCCAGCTCAACCTTACAACTGAAAAAATAACCGTAACCAAAGTCAATACCCAAGGGCACGTTATGGTAGATTCACCGATATCTCTCACGTAAACGTCCATAGTCACTCCGTTTAAAGCCCATAAATTGACCTTAAACTCGATCGGCAAGCATCAGCCGTTCTGCTTCAAGATCGATTTCGAGTTGTTTTCCGTCGAAGGAAAGCTGGAAGTTTTCAGTTGGCTCGGCTGATTGACTTATCGATCGGTGCCCCAAACAAAAGGAACACCGATCGACATCCTTAGCCCAAGCCGATATCCGTCACCGCACCCAAGTGACTCGATGACACCAACTTCGCATACTTTGCCAACACGCCGCGCGTATATCGAGGTGCAGGCGCTTGCCAAGTCGATCGACGCTTCACTAACTCAGCATCCGGCACATTGATCTGAAGGAGCCGCGCCGGGGCATCAATGGTAATCGAATCCCCCTCATGGACCAGCGCAATATTCCCCCCAACAAACGCCTCCGGTGCAACGTGACCCACCACCATGCCGTAGGTCCCGCCCGAAAAACGCCCGTCCGTAATCAATCCCACCGTATCCCCAAGTCCAGCGCCGATGATCGCTGCTGTAGGTGCTAGCATTTCACGCATTCCCGGTCCACCCTTCGGACCTTCATACCGAATGACGAGCACATCTCCGGCATTGATTTGATTCGCTAAGATTGACTTCAAGCATTCCTCTTCCGATTCAAACACTCGCGCAGGTCCCGTAATTACCGGATTTTTAACGCCTGTAATTTTTGCAACCGAGCCATTCTCTGCCAGGTTTCCCTTCAGAATCGCCAAGTGTCCCTGCGCATACATCGGATTGTCCCACGCGCGAATCACCGGATGTCCTGCGATCGGTTCGTGAGGTGTTTCAACGTCTGGGATATTTGCCAATCGTTCTGCAATTGTCTCTCCTGTAATCGTCATGCAATCACCATGGATCAATCCATGACTCAGTAGCATTTTCATTACCTGCGGAATGCCGCCTGCTTGATGCAAGTCTGTCGCCACATAACGACCGCTAGGCTTGAGATCGCACAGGACCGGAACCTTCGCACGAATGGTTTCAAAGTCATCTAGTGCAAGGGGAATTCCTGCCGTATGGGCGATCGCCAAAAAGTGCAGTGTCGCATTGGTCGATCCGCCCACCGCCATGATCACCGCGATCGCATTTTCGATGGACTTGCGTGTAATGATGTCACTGGGCAAGATTTGTTTGCGCACCGCTTCGACCAAAACGCGAGCCGATTCTTCTGCGCTCACGGCTTTCTCTTCATCTTCAGCCGCCATCGTAGACGAATATGCCAAGCTCATACCCATCGCTTCAAAGGACGACGACATCGTATTTGCCGTAAACATTCCCCCGCAAGAACCCGCCCCAGGGCAAGCGTTTCGCTCAATGTTCGTCAGCGTGTCTTCATCAATTTTCCCCGCGCTAAACTGTCCAACGGCTTCAAAGGAACTGACGACGGTGAGGTCTTGGCCATCGTACTTTCCGGGCTTAATGGTGCCGCCGTAGACGAAGATTGCCGGGACATTCATCCGAGCCATGGCGATCATCGCTCCAGGCATGTTTTTGTCGCAGCCCCCGATCGCCAATACGCCATCCATGCTTTGTCCCGTCACCGCCGTTTCAATCGAATCTGCGATCACTTCGCGCGACACTAAAGAATATTTCATCCCCTCAGTGCCCATGGAAATACCATCGCTAATGGTGATGGTGCCAAACATTTGGGGCATTCCGCCGCCTGTGCGAATGGCCGCTTCAGCGCGAATGGCGAGACTATTAATCCCCATGTTGCAGGGGGTAATGGTGCTGTAGCCGTTAGCAATCCCGATAATGGGTTTAGCAAAATCTGCATCCGTGAATCCAACCGCTCGGAGCATAGCGCGATTCGGCGATCGAGCGGCTCCTTGGGTGACGACTTGGCTCTTACGATTGTCTACCATGGTGCTGTAGGGTGGGATGGGTTTTATGGATTCCTATTGTAAATGTAGACGGGGACGCTAAAGCATTCGGCGAGTCAATTTTGACGGATAGCGAACTCGCCAAGTTCAAGTGCTAGGCAGGTTCAGCCGCTAGCGATATCATTAAGAACAACGATCGTTTTTGGTGAGTCAGTCAATCCTATGAGCAATGGACAAGAAATTGAACGCGCAGTTAGTCACTATACTTCCGCAAACCTCACTGCTTTTCGAGTATGGTTTGCAGAATTTGATGCCGAAGTCTGGGATCGTCAGTTTGAAGAGGATGTTGCCGCAGGTCG
>ENA-OFCD01000109-OFCD01000109.1-metagenomes-genome-assembly--contig:-NODE-109-length-53406-cov-6.556728_pt1 | contig 53406 bp, 53 predicted proteins | sample MGYA00153392_OFCD01 | MGnify analysis MGYA00153392 | reverse complement strand
ATCACCGGGTGAGCGGAGCCCGATTTTCCGGACAGGCAAGTTGATGCTACTTTATCAACTTGTCAGGAGTAACCATGAAACGCATTCCCCGTCGTACCTTCACCACCAAGCAACACAAGCAACAAGGTCAGGTCTACCATCGTAGCAATATCAACCACCCCGCACCACCCTGCCCACCGTCGTGAAATGAATCCTGAAGTGTTCCGCGATCTGTTGATATGAATAGGCACCCGTGCCGTGGGCTTGCTTGATCGCTTCGTTGCGTGTTGGCGAACTTTTCTCAAGCTCGATAAGCGATTTCGCTGGCGCACGCCGATGCGCAATCGGTATCTGCACATCGCCGCGCTGATGCTGGGCAATCCGGTTTTGCATGTTCTCGACAAATGTCTGGTCACCTAAAAATACCTGACCTTGGAGTTGCTGCCAAGGCGAGGGCACTTTGTGTCCTTCCAATACAAACTGCGCATATCGTGCCTGAGCGTTGCTACGCCGCTTGGCAAATTGCGCCAGTAGGCCATCAACCGCCAAGAATTCATCGGCGCTAACCAGCCCGACACTGGCGCGATAACTGCTCCAATGCCAACGATCAGCTTTTTTCACCATCCCTGCCCGGACAGGATTTAATACCACATAGCGGGCGAGCTCCAGCAGGTAAGCATCGCTGTCCACCAGAATGGCTTTAAATCGGCCTTGAAACAAATGCCCTACCCGTGAATGGCGGCGGTTGCTGGATTGGGTAAAAACGCCGTTGAGTTGCCGCATCCCTTTGGATAAATTGCCGTCTGGCGTCTGGATGAGCAGGTGGTAGTGATTATCCATGAGGCAATAGGCATAGCAGAGCCAGTTGAATTGCTTGACGACCTTAGCCAAGGTGGCGAGAAAAGCGAGTCGGTCTTGATCATCTTCAAAGATGTTCTCCCGCCGATCGCCGCGCGCGGTGATATGGTAAAGGGCGTCGGGGTATTCTAGGCGGAGGGGGCGTGACATGACGGTGTGAAAGAGAGCATGAAAGATGGGGATGTGCTATTTAGCTAAACCTGACCCCGTTGGCTTTGTGTTCGCAACTAATGCAGGTAGCTTTTATAATCGTCTTCGCCGAAGAAGCGCGCTTTTTGGTTGTGATTCAGCAGGACAATGTGAAGCGGAACACGGTCAAATTGGCACATGCACCTGGGCACGCGTGAGCTAGACGCGTCGCGTCAACTTATTAATTCATATAGCCGCAGCGCTTGACGCTGTGAGCGCCTTACTATAATGTAAGGATACTTTAAAGTCAGGACCAAAGCATGATTACAGCCACCATTACTGCCAAAGGCCAAATCACCATACCAGCCGAAATCCGGCAAGCGCTGAAACTCGACACCGGGGATCAGATCGCATTCGAAGAGGTTGCCCCCGGATTTTATGCGTTCAAGCCCGCTCAAAAAGTAGGGGTGTCGGTGCTTAAAGGTATGTTTGGCAAGCCGGCCAAAGTGGTTTCAATCGAGCAAATGAATAGCGTGATCGCGAAACGAGCCGCTGCAGCAGCGTTATCAGGCGCTAAAACGCAATCAGCAAGATTAAAGAAATGATTGGGTTAGATACAAATGTGCTGGTGCGCTACATCATGCAAGACGACGTTAGGCAATCTTCACTCGCAACGAAGCTCATTGAGGGCTTAAGCGTTGACGCGCCCGGTTTTATCACGCTCGTATCGGTGATCGAGCTCACATGGGTATTAGAGTCTGCGTTCGAGTTGAATCGATCACAAATTGTTGAGGTGTTTCAACGCATCATGTCAGTCGATGTTTTCAAGGTTGATCGTGTCGGCATCGTTGCATCGGCGCTTCGCATCTACGCTAATAGCAAAGCTGACTTTGCGGATTGTTTGATCGAGCGATTTTCCGCTCATGCGGGATGTGCTCAAACCATGACGTTTGATCGCCATGCCGCTAAAACTGGCGGGATGGTATTGATTGCGTAAATTTTAGCCTTAGTGAAATCCTTGCCATCAGCCACGCACCTTCCATGTGTTTCCCATTCCTTCAGGGCAGACAGGTTGCGTAACAAAGTACCTTCACTGCCGACCCTCTACCCACCACCTACACCACCATCCCGACGTTCTTCAGCAGTGCCGCCGTTTCATGCAGCGGTAGTCCCATCACGCCGGTGTAGCTGCCGTGCAGCTCGGTAATCCATTTTGCGGCGTGACCCTGAATCGCATAGGCGCCTGCTTTATCCATCGGCTCACCGGTGTCGACATAGCGTTTGATTTCGTCGGGTGAAATTTTGGCAAAGGTCACTTGGCTCACCGAAATCGCAATATAGGTTTCATGCTCAAACGATACCGCCAGTGCGGTTAAAACCTCGTGGGTCTGGCCGGACAAGATGGACAAAATACGGGTCGCATCCGCCACGCTTTCGGGCTTACCCAATATTTCATCATTAAACGTCACCGTGGTATCCGCGCTAAGAATCGGGTGCGGCGGCAGTTTGCGCGCTTGCATCACGCGTACCGCCGCGTCAGACTTGAGGCGCACTACCCGCTCCACATAATCACGCGGCTTCTCGTTGGCTAACGGCGTTTCGTCGACATCAATTCGCAGTGACTGCTCGCGCACCATCAACAGTGTAAAGTGCACGCCAATCTGTTTCAACAATTCGCGTCGGCGCGGGCTTTTGGAAGCGAGATAGATTTGTTGCGGTGCGTTACCCATGTCGGAATTATTCTCGGTGATAGGGGTGATTTTCGATGAGTGACCAGGCGCGATAAAGCTGCTCGACGAGTATCAATCGCGCGAAACCATGCGGAAGTGTACAGCCGGAAAGCGCGATTGTCCTTTTTGCGGTTTGCTTCAGCGCCGGGTCCAGGCCGTCCGCGCTACCGATCACAAAACACGGGCTTACCCCGTCGGCCCTCCACGATCTTAACCATGCCGCAAGCTCAGTGGTCTTGACCATGGTGCCGCGCTCGTCGAGCACGATGAGTTCAGCACCTTTGGGAATGAAAGCCTTTATGCGCGAGGATTCCAGCGATAAAACCTTTGGAATCGCACGGCTGGCGCGGTCTTCTGGTTTTAATTCAATCAAATCGATCCGTGACTCGGCGGGCATGCGCTTGGTATATTCGTCAACGCCAGCCTGAATCCAGGACGGCATTTTGTGGCCCATGACAATAATGTGAAGTTTCAAATCAGCAACAGTGCTTTGACTAGGGCGCTTCGAGTCAAGCGTTTAAAGTTAGGCATTTTAGGCCAGGCGCTTTTTTGCCCGCTCCACCGCGGCGCGCACCTGGCGTGGCGCGGTGCCGCCGATATGATCGCGGCTGGCGAGCGAACCTTCCAGGGTCAACACTTGAAATACATCTTCGTCAATCAGCGCCGAAAATTTTTGTAGTTCGGCGAGCGACAAATCCGCCAAATCCTGGCCTGCCGTTTCTGCTGTTTTCACTGCATGTGCTACGGCCTCATGCGCATCACGGAACGGCAAGCCTCTTTTGACCAAGTAATCGGCCAGATCGGTCGCCGTGGCAAATCCTTTCAGCACCGCGGCCCGCATGTTTTCCGGCTTGACCTGAATCCCGCCGGCCATGTCAGCAATCAGCGTAAGCGAATCGCGCACCGTGTCGACGCTGTCAAACAGCGGCTCTTTATCTTCCTGATTGTCTTTGTTATAGGTCAGCGGCTGACCTTTCATCAGGGTCAGCAACGCCACTAGATGGCCGTTAACGCGTCCCACTTTGCCGCGCACCAGCTCGGCCACATCGGGGTTTTTTTTCTGCGGCATGATGGATGAGCCAGTGCAAAACCGATCAGCCAAATCGATGAACGCAAAATTGGGATTCATCCAGATAATTATCTCTTCGCAAAACCGCGAAAGATGCGTCATCACCAAGCTGCCGGCTGCCACAAACTCGATGGCAAAATCGCGATCCGATACCGCATCCAGCGAATTTTCACACACCCCGTCAAAGCCTAATTCTGCGGCAACAAATTCGCGATCAATCGGAAACGTCGTGCCGGCCAACGCGGCCGCGCCGAGTGGCAAGCGATTCATGCGCCGGCGCACATCGGCCATCCGCGCCTCATCCCGCGCCAGCATTTCCACATAGGCCATTAGGTGATGGCCGAAGGTAACCGGCTGCGCCACCTGCAGATGCGTATATCCGGGCATGACCGTTTCGGTGTGCTGCTCGGCTAGATTAACGAATGCAAGCTGGGTCGTGCGCAGCAACAATATGATGTGTTCGATCTCGCCGCGCAGCCATAGCCTAATGTCGGTCGCCACCTGATCGTTTCGCGAGCGTCCGGTATGCAAACGCTTGCCCGCATCGCCGATCAGGGTAGTGAGTTTGGCCTCGATATTCATGTGTACATCTTCGCGATCAATAGACCAATCGAATCGCTGCTCGCGAATTTCTGCCGCGATTTCAGCCATACCGCGTTCGATGTCGCCCAGGTCCTTTGCGGTCAGCACGCCCACCCTGGCGAGCATTTTCGCGTGCGCGAGTGAGCCCTGAATATCGACGTCTGCCAGGCGTTTATCAAAGGTGACGGAAGCGGTGAAGCGTTTGACCAACTCACTGACCGGCTCATTAAAACGGGCAGACCAGCCTGACGGGCCTTGAAAAGATGAGGACATGATGACTTGTATTTTTGGTTAGAAATCGCGCAGAATCAAGTAACAATTACAATTTAATGCTGGTGTCCACCCGCTTTTACGAGGGCGCGCATTAAAAAAGAGGACTCATTGAGTATAGTGCAACCATCGAGAACTAATGCTGAGCCGACGCCGTCAACGCTGCTGCAAGCCACCGCACGACTGCCCAATTTTTGCAATCTGGGCATCATGCTGCGTTTGCTCGTCATCATCAATTTGCTTTGCATCGCCGCCGCCGTTTTGCGCACAGATCAGTGGCGCGAGGTGGGGCGGCAGTTTTTAATCATCTCCGCTGTGGCACAGCCGGTCATCATCGTGTCGCTGCTACTGGGCTGCGCGTTGCGGCGCGTGTTGGCAAAGCTGAATTATCCGCTTGCGGTGGCATTGTTGCTGTTGATCGAGGCGCTGGTGGCACTGCTGTTCTGGTGGTGGTTGGAGCTTATTTCGCCGTTCGATCAACCGATTCAGCTATGGCAGTACGCATTCTTTTTTGTGTTTGCAACCGGTGTGGCGCTGCTGTACTTTGACCTTCGTGCACGCGCTCTATCACCGGCGCTGACTGAAGCGCGGTTGCAAGCCCTGCAAGCGCGAATTCGCCCGCATTTTTTGTTTAATTCGATGAACGCGGTGCTGTCGCTCATCCGCTCGGAGCCAAAACGCGCCGAGCGTATGTTGGAGGATATGTCCGAGCTGTTTCGTGTGCTGATGGCAGATAACCGCAAGCTCACGCCGCTGGCGGACGAGCTGATGCTCTGCCGCCGGTATCTGGAAATCGAGCAAATTCGTCTGGGTGATCGGCTGGTGGTGAATTGGCAAGTCGATGCGATGCCGGTGGACGCGCTGGTGCCGCCGCTGATTTTGCAGCCGTTGGTCGAGAATGCGGTATATCACGGCATCGAGCCACGTGATTTGCCAGGCGAGTTGCGGATTGTGATTGAGTCTAAGGGTAATCAGGTAGTGATTCGCCTGACTAATCCGTTTCAGCCGGGCTCAACAAATGTGTCCGGTAATCGGATGGCGATTGCGAATATCAAGGAGCGCTTGCAGCTACACTTCGATGCGGAGGCGAGCCTTAAAACCAACATTGTCAAGGATCAGTACATTGTCACCATTGCCATGCCGAATATTAATCGTGAACCGTAAATAGAAAAAGTTGAACTCGAAACCATGAACGTAATCAGCAAAATATTGATCGTCGATGATGAAGCGCCCGCGCGCCGCCGCCTGCGTGATTTGTTGGATGATTGCCGCGAAGAATTCGCGCTGGTGATCGCCGATGAAGCGACCAATGGCGTCGAGGCGATTGAAATTATCAACAATGGCGGGATCGATATCGTGTTGACTGATATCCGCATGCCGTTGATGGACGGACTCGAAGTGGCGCGGCACGTTGCCAAGCTGGACAGCCCACCCAAACTTGTTTTTACCACTGCGTTTGATGAATATGCGGTGAAGGCGTTTGAACTTAACGCGATTGATTATCTGTTGAAGCCGATCAAGCAGGAGCGCCTGCTGGCGGCGCTGAAAAAAGCGAGCGCGGTGCGGATTGCACAAGCGGAAGCGGTCGCATTGGCCACCAAAGCGCGGCGCAAACATTTGTCAATACATGAGCGCGGCAAAATTATTTTAGTACCCGTGGAGGATATTGTTTTTTTACGTGCCGAGCTGAAATATGTAACGGTTAAAACACTGGCGAAAGAGTATTTATTGGAAGAATCGCTCACCAAACTGGAGGAGGAGTTTGGTGAAATATTTGCGCGCATTCATCGCAGCGTGCTAGTTGCACGCAAAGCGGTCTCAGGCTTTGAGAAGGTGAGCGCGAATGCGGCGTTGGTCACAGCGCAAGGCATTAAACGTGCTCACGCAAGTGAGGCGGACAAAGAGGAATCCGCGGGCTCTTACTGGGTGGTGGTGCTCAAGGGGGTTGAGGAGAAATTGCCGGTATCGCGTCGCCAGCAGCATGTGATCCGTGAATTTTAGGCCGCTTTCCTTGCCCCTCTGATTACCCCCAAAAGTTAATACTTTGGAATCTTCAATTGTTACGAATTTGTTGCTACCTATAGCGCTAGGCATCATCATGCTGGGCCTCGGTTTGTCGCTCACCGTTGATGATTTTAAGCGGGTGGTGAGATATCCAAAAGCCATACTGATTGGGCTTTTCATACAAATGTTCGTACTGACCAGCATTTGTTTTGCCATCTGCGTGGCACTCAAACTGCCGTCGGTATTAGCGGTGGGGATGATGTTGCTGGCGGCGGCACCGGGCGGTGCGACGGCCAATATTTACAGCCACCTGGCGAAGGGCGATGTCGCGCTGAATATCACCCTGACCGCGGTAAACAGTGTTTTGTCGCTATTGACACTGCCGGTCATTGTCGGCTTCGCGCTGCAATATTTCATGGGCAATGAGCAGATTGTGCCGCCGCCGTTCAAGAAGGTGGTCGAAGTCGGCGTGATTATTCTGGGCCCCGTTCTCGTGGGTATGCTGGTTCGCGCGAAGGCCGCGAAATTCGCAGCGAAAATGGAAATGCCGATTCGGCTATTTTCGGTATTGCTGCTGGCGGGGTTGGTCATCGCGTCGGTGGCGCAAAGCTGGTCGGTGGTGGTGGCCTCATTTGCGACGGTTGGTTTTGCCTGTCTGCTGTTTAATCTGGCGTCGCTCGGCGTGGGTTACGCGGTCCCGCTGGCGTTGAAATTGCCGAAACGCCAGGCGGTGGCGATTGCAATGGAAATCGGCATTCACAATGGCGCGCTGGCCATTTTTATTGCAATCAATATTGTGGGCAATAAAGCCATGTCGATCCCTGCCGCAATCTATTCGCTAGTCATGTTTTTGACGGCGGCCCTGTTTGCGGCGTGGCTGAATCGGGGAAAATAAAACACTTGTATTGGCGGGTGTTTCGACGCGTATATGCCATGAAACACCCGCGGACTTTAGTGGTTTATTTTTTGGAAGGCTAGCTCCGCCGGTAAAGCTGTTATTTTTCAAATTTTTGTTAAGGGATTTTATGTCGTTGCTGTTATCACTTCTCGAGACCCGTGTGTTGGGGGTGCTGGTGGAAAAGCAATGCACCGTGCCCGACTCGTATCCGCTGACGCTCAATTCGTTGGTGTCGGGTTGCAACCAGAAAAACAATCGTGCGCCACTGCTCAACGCAAGCGACGAAGAGGTTCAACTGGCGATCGATGCATTGAAATCACGATCATTCATCGTTGAATCCAGTGGCGGCCGCGTGATGCGCTATGCGCACAACGTTGGCCGGGGTTTGCGGATTCCTGAACAAGCAGTCGCGCTGATGGCGACCCTGCTGTTACGAGGGCCACAGACCACAGCCGAATTACGAATTAATGCCGAGCGCCTGCACAAGTTTGCGGACATCAGTGCGGTGGATGGGTTTATGGAGGAGCTGAGTAACCGTGCGGACAATGTGGGTGGTGCGTTGGCTGTCAAGCTGGGCAAACTCAGCGGCGCTCGCGAAGCACGATGGATGCATTTGCTATCCGGCGTACCAGTTATTGAAATCGCTGATGCTACCGAATTTTCAGGATCAACCGCAGCGGGACTCAATATCAGCGTGTCAGAAATTGCCACGCTCAAATTGCAAGTGGCGCGTCTTGATGAAGAGTGCACCGAATTGCGCGGCCTGGTAGATCGGCTCTATCGCGAGCTGGGGGTCAGTCGCTAGTTGTTAGCCGTTGATTGCTATTTTTAATCGCGCCACAACCTGTGTTGACGCACTAAACAGCGTTTTATTTCAGCCCGCCGCGATTGACAATTTCAATCCCGAGTTGGATGGTGGTGCGGCTGATTTCGGCACGCAAAGCATTTGACGCAAAACAGCAAGTGTTTTTTGCCGGTATCGGCGGTGTTGATACGCACGGTGAAGATCAGCTAAATCGCCAACAAGGATTGTTGAGCAAAGCTTCTGATGCGATGACCGCGTGCTACAACGCCAATGTCGAGCCGGGTTGGGGCGAAAATGTCACCGCGTTTAGAGCCAGCGATTTCAACTGCAATTTCACTCCCAATGGGCGCGAGTCTGACCATGCCTGATGTAGCGATCATATGGTCGTCGGCAGAGCCGTAAAAGGGCAAGCAATGGGGGGCAAATTTCCTACTCAGGTTTTGGACTGCCCGGAGGACACCGACAACGATTTGTGGGTTCCCACCACTTCGGTAGACCCATACGTGCCAACACTCGCCATGTGGCTCGGTGTGGCATCGGGCAAGCTTAACCTGGTGTTTCCGAATTTGAATAGGGTCTCGGCGCTAAATTTGGCATTCATGGCTCGAGAATTATTTCTTGCAGGGCAGTTTCGCGCGGTGTGTTAAATTGCACCGCGATGAACCAGAACTCCAAAAATGCATTGTGGGTAAAGCGCTCTCTGGCGAGCGTGTGGCATCCTTGCTCGCAGATGAAACACCATGAATCCAGCCCGATGGTGCCCATCGTGAGTGGTCGCGGCGTGTGGCTGATTGATGCAGATGGCAATCGCTATCTTGATGCCGTCAGCTCGTGGTGGGTCAATTTGTTCGGGCACGCGAATCCGCGCATCAACGCCGCGCTAAAAAATCAGCTCGATACGCTCGAGCACAGCATGCTGGCGGGTTTCACGCATGAGCCTGCTATCGAACTCGGCGAGCGTCTCGCCAAGCTCACCGGCTTGGGTCACGCGTTCTATGCAAGCGATGGCGCAAGCGCCGTGGAGATCGCATTAAAAATGAGTTTTCATTTTTGGCGTAACCAAGGACAACCCGCCAAGCAGAAATTTGTCAGCCTGAAGAATAGCTACCACGGCGAAACGCTGGGCGCGCTGGCGGTGACGGATGTGGCCATTTTTCGTGATGCGTATGGGCCGCTGCTGAACAATAATCTGATTGTTGATTTCCCCGGCGGCACGGCTCAAAAGCCAATAACCACGGGCGTCTCTAGGCATAGCGCCGCAAGCACCGCATCCACATTGCCGTTTGAGGTGTGCTGCCCGGAATGTGTTGTGGATGATGGCGCACAGCTTGAACGTTTGTTTGAAGCTCGGGCAGGTGAAATTGCAGCGCTGATCGTGGAGCCGCTGGTGCAGGGAGCGGCCGGTATGCGAATGTATCATCCGGATTATCTAAAAAAAGCGCGCGAGTTATGCACAAAATATGGCGTGCATTTGATCGCCGACGAAATCATGACCGGGTTCGGACGTACCGGCACGATGTTCGCCTGCGAGCAGGCAAACATTCAGCCTGATCTGATGTGCTTGTCGAAGGGCATTACCGGCGGTTATTTGCCGTTGTCTTGCGTGCTGTCGACGGACCAAATTTATGACGCGTTTTATGACGACGACACAGCGCGCGGTTTTCTGCATTCGCATTCGTATACTGGGAGCGCATTGGCATGCCGCGCTGCGCTGGCTACGCTGGACATTTTTGCGGCTGATCACGTGATTGAAAATAATCGCCTTAAGGCTGTGCGATTAACCGAGCTCACGAAGCCGCTCATGGCGCATCGACGGGTCAAAAATTTTCGTCACCTTGGCATGATCTGGGCATTTGAAGTTGACACCGATGATCCTGTATTTGCGCGCAATGTGTTTGCCGCCAGTTTGCGGCGCGGCGTGATGTTGCGGCCTATCGGCAACACCGTTTATTTTATGCCGCCTTATGTTATTGACGATGGCGAATTTGATCATCTGGTGACGCAAACGCTGGCGGTGATCGACGAGGTTTGTACGGTGACGATTGTGGGGCAATGCTAAAACCAGCAATGCTAAAACCAATCGGCGCGTTTTCTTCTGCGCTCATTTTCTCCGCCATCCTGTCTGCCGTCAGCCCTTTGGCCAATGCACAATTAGTGTCGCCACCCGCGGAGCCGCAATCTGTACCGCTGCCGTCCCCGGTGATGGATGTTTTTAAAAAAGCCGGCGTGCCGATCGAGAATGTCGCGGTTTTCATCAAAGAGGTAAACGCCCGTGACCCGTTGCTGACACTTAATGCCGACAAGCCGATGAATCCAGCATCGGTGATGAAGCTTTTTACGACTTATGCCGGCCTCGAATTATTGGGGCCGGCCTACGCGTGGAAAACCGAGGTCTATGCCGGCGGGGAAATTCGCCACGGCGTGCTGAAGGGCGATTTGATTTTGAAAGGCGGCGGCGATCCCAAGTTAACGGTTGAGCGTTTCTGGCTGCTACTGAAACAGTTGCGCGAGCGCGGGTTGCAATCCATTCGTGGTGACCTGGTATTGGATCGAACCTTGTTCGAAGATATCGCTTTCGACCCGGCAAGATTTGATGGCGAACCGTTGCGTGCTTACAACGTTTCGCCGGACCCGTTGCTGCTAAATTTCAAGACGGTGCGCTTTTCGTTTGCGCAGTCGGTGGATGGCAAATCAGTCTCTATTGCGCCGGATATAAAACCCGCACAGATCGAGATCGTAAATCGGGTCAAGCTGATCGATGCGCCGTGTGGCGATTGGCGCGAGCGTGTCACGCTTGATCTGGAGACGGTAACCTCCACGCAACTCAAAATCTCGTTCGTCGGCAACTATCCGCGTAGCTGTGGCGAAAAAACATGGAACGTATCAGTACTCGATCACGCGCGGTTTGTGGGCGGTGTATTTGCGAGTTTGTGGAAGGACGTCGGAGGCGATTGGAAAGGAGCGGTCAAGCTGACCGGCACACCGTTGGATGCAAAACTGATCGCCACCGCCGAGTCGCCGCCCTTGGCCGAGGTGATTCGCGATATTAATAAATTTTCAAACAACACGATGGCAAGGCAACTGTTTTTGAGCTTGGCGGCCGAAAAATCAACGCCACCCGCCACGGCCAAGATGGCGAGTGAAATCATCAAGGATTGGCTGCACAAAAAAAATATTGCCGCATCTGAGCTGGTGCTTGAAAACGGCTCTGGCCTGTCACGAACGGAGCGCGCCAGCGCGGCTACTTTGGGTGCCATGCTTGACGCCGCGTGGCGTTCAAGTGTGATGCCGGAATTTATATCGTCGCTGCCATTGCTGGGGGTGGATGGCACCTTGCGAAAGCGCGCTCGTGGCGAATCAGTGGCCGGACAGGCGCATATTAAAAGCGGTACTTTAAGCGACGTACGGGCGATGGCAGGTTATGTGCTGGACAGCGCAGGAAAACAATGGGTTGTCGTCATGATGGTTAATCATGCCAACGCACCGCTTACGCAAGACGCCCAGGATGCTTTGTTGGCTTGGATATATGCGCGCTAGTGTTTGACCAAGCGTTTAGTCAAGCGCTTGGTCAAGTTTTAGGTGGTGCGGCTTGGTTAATCTCAAGCAGACTATTAAATATTCTATCGGCAAGTTCTCGTGGCATTGAATGCGCGCCGGGGCGGGCAAAAAAATAGCCTTGCAAATAATCGGCGCCCACTTCAACCGCGAGCCTTGCCTCCGCACTTTCCTCGATGCCTTCTATCGCGACTTTGGCACCGCATTCTTTGATCAGCTTTACCATATTGGTCAACACCACGCGCGCATGTTCGTCACGCGCGGCGGCGCGGATAACCAAGCCATCCAGCTTGACAATATCAGGCCGCAAACGCCACATGCGATCAAAGTTTGAATAGCCCACCCCGAAATCGTCAATCGCGATTTTGCAACCCAGCTTGCGATAAAATCGGGCCGCATCCGCCAGCTGAGCCTCATCTGCCACGCCGGTTTCCAGAATTTCGATCACGACGTCCGTTGCGGCCACATTGTAAAAGTCGATCATGCGCGCGAAAACTTCAGGATGATGCGGATCTTCAACCGCGGCTTCAGGGTAGGCATTCAAAAACAGCAGGCCGCGTTGGCTGCCCATGTTGGAAAAATTGCGTAGATGAAGGGCGCGACTAAGCCAATCCAGAAATAATTCTTCATCATGGCTGGCGGATAACGCAAAAACGGTGTCAGCACGAAATTCATGCCCGGAAAGATTGGTGCCGACCACCAGTGCTTCATAGCCGATCGCGCACTTGTCATGCAGGCCAAAGATGGGTTGATATTGTGAGCTCAGCGTCAAGCTATTAAATGGAACACTCGCCCACCCAAAGCCTTTAGGCAAATTGGCAAAAATTCGTGTCGCGCCATTACTCAACGCCATTTTGGCGTTGACTGAATCGGCGGTGGTGGCATGGGCAACGTGCGTCGCGAGCTTGCGAACTAAGGCTTGCATCTTGAATCCCGGCGTTAGTATTTGAACAACATTGATTCTTGACGATGAACGTTACCTGTCAATTACGGACACAGCGGTTTGGGCTACTGCTGTAATTTAAGTTCGGCGTTAATGCGCAGTGTGGGAAACATGCACGTCACTTGAAAATTTTAATGCACGAATGCACCCCGTTAAATAAAGGCTTAAAGAATATTAAGCGCTCACTTCATATTTGGATTGTGAAATATTTTACAAATGTCAACCTTTGTATCTTACCGGTGACATTCGAAAGAATGTGTAGTTAAACAACATTTCGCGCGCGATAGTGATGTGCCGCGATATCAAGTGCGCGCCACTGGAATCATCGGTTGTTGGGCGCGTTGTGGCTGTTGGACGTGGTGTTCGATGTGGTGTTGGATCTGGTATTGAGGGCGGCGTTACGTCTTGCGGACGAGAGCGCATCGGCGAGTGCGAGCGCCACCAGCCGTTTTTCATACGGTTTCTTGAGCACTTGCAGTACCCCGGCATTGCGTGCGCGCAACTCAAAGCCGGGGCCACCATATCCAGTAATAATCACCACCGGAATATGCGGTGCAACGGCATGAATGCGGGTGGCGAGCTGGGTACCGGAAAGATTAGGCATCACCTCGTCACTTAGCACGGCATCAAATCGATCTGGCTGCCGCTCAAACGCGGCGAATGCCTCTTCGCTGGTCGCATAAGTAGCGCTTTGATAGCCTAGGCTGGCGAGCATTTCACTGGCCAGGATTCGCAACGGGGCTTCGTCGTCGACCAGCAATATACACTCGTCGTTGCCGCGTGGAAGCTCCGCCAGCTCGGGCAAATGCTGGTCATAGTCGCCCACTGCCGGAAGATAAACACTGAACGTGCAGCCACGACCGACTTCGCTTTCCAGATCAATTCCGCCGCCATGCGCTTTGGCGATTGACATCGCCAGCGATAAGCCAAGCCCGGTACCTTTGCCGGTCGGCTTGGTAGTAAAAAACGGTTCAAACATACGTTCACGCGTCGCCGCATCCACGCCAGTGCCGTGATCTCGCACCACCACGACCACGTAACGTGCCGGGGGAAGCTGGCCTTGCAGAACGATCTTTGGCCCGGGCTGATCGCGCAAATCACGTATTTCAACTTCAATTTCCAGCGTGCTCTCCAATGGCATCGCCTGCAGGCCGTTGGTGGCCAGATTCATGATGAGTTGGTGTAGTTCGGTCGCGTTACCCTGCACCAACGCGTCATAGCGCGCGACGTGTTGTGTGAATTCCACCGGATGGGGATTTGAGCCGCGTACCAGAGTAACAATCTCGTCCGTTAGATCGGCAATATCAACCACCTGCTTTTCGTTGGTCGACTTGCGGCTGAATGTCAAAATCTGCGAAACAAGCACGCGCCCGCGTTCGCCCGCTTTCAGCATCGCATCAATATTCTTGGCGATAGGGCTGGCAGTTTCCACTTTGGAACGCGCTATTTCGCCGTAGCCCAAAATTGACGCCAGAATATTATTGAAATCATGGGCAATGCCGCCTGCCAGCTGGCCGATCGCTTCCATTTTTTGCGCCTGATGGAGCGCGGCCTGAAGCTTCAACTTTTCTGCTTCCGCCTCTTTCTTTTCGCCAATATTTTTGATGAAGCCAATAATGCGCCGCTCGGTTGACACACCGTCGACAAGATGGACATCATGGGCAAAAGCGTTGACCCCGACGGTAACGTAGCGCTCAACGCCAGCTTGGTCTATCTCACCTAAAACCCGGTACTCAAGCACCGCCACCTTTAGTTCGCCCGACATCAGCTTGGCGCGGGTGCCCGTGACTTGCGCGCGATCCTGTGGATGAATGCGCCGTACCCAGCTGGATACGGTCTGAATCTCGATCGGCGATAAGCCCAACACCCCAATCGTGTCGCCCGCCCATATGATCCGGCGGGAGCGCTGGTCAATTTCAAAAATAAGATTGTCGCTGGCACGAAGCGCGGCGTTATAGCGCCGCTCAAGATCAATTTTTTCTCGTAACGCGTGGGTGCGGTCGCGCAGCGTGGCATCCGTTATATAAATGGCCGCCATAAATATGAACAAAAATTCCTGCAAGCGCAAAACAGCCGCGGCGACTGGCATCAGTCCATTGATGAATGGACCTTGCTCCCGGCAGGTGTAGTACACCGCCATTAAAGCGTAAATCAATAACGACAGCGTGGTGCCGCGTGAGCTAAATCGGGCAATGGCCCAAATGATGAATGGGAGCGCAAAGTAAAAATACGGCGGTGTTGCGCCGTAGCTATCAGGCCAGCGCGCGTATGCCCACCACGTCGAGCCAACCAGCCCAGTTAGCAGCAAGCCAATTTCGGCCGCCCGCCGTCGCAGAAAATCAAGATCGCGGGCCCGCCAGCGTACCGACCATGTGGCGATGACGGGCGCGACCAGCATGACCCCAAGTCCGTCGGAGACAAATAGTGTCCAGAAGGTTGACCCAAAGCTGGCGTGTTGTTCAATTGACGCTTGAAGTGCCCGCAGGCCGGCCGTAAGTGCATTAACACCCAGCACGGCAACCAGTAAAAACAAGGCGAACCGAACGACCACAAGCGGAGAGGCCAACGTGTATGCGCGGTGCAATAAAAACCCGGCCAGGAATGCTTGCAGCGTATTGATCGATGCGCCGATGAATACTGATGCCCACCCGTGCGGCGCGTCGTGCAAGAACCCCAGAGTCGCGCCAAAAACACCGACCAGTACTGCGGCGTGGACTAGCCTGCGGCGAGATCTTCTCAACGCCGCTACATAGACACCCAGCGCAAATCCGTCCGCCAGCCAAAGCGATTCGGCCTCCACCGTTGCTGGGAGTAGCCACGCAGAGACGAGGCTTACCGCCCAATAACCTGACAGCGCAATCAGCAACCAGAACAGCGGTTTCAGCCACCAAATATGCGGACGATTATTGGCAGTGTTGATGACGGGATTCGGCGTCTTGCCGTCGCGTTTACGGACAATGTTGGTCAGTGTGGACGGAGCTGACGGAGGATGCGGGGTGCTCATCGTGTGAAGACGTCTTCCCAAGGAGACACATATTTAAAATAAAGGCGGTAATGACGGGAGAATCGAGGGATACCCACGCCGTACGTTTACAATTACACTGACAAGAAAAATTTAATGTATTCAATATGGCACATCGTTGGCGGTTCACCCAAGAAATAATAGCGCTCTCATGCGGTGCCGTCGTCAGGATTAGGGATGATCAAAAATGCCGCATATCGTAGCAGTGGACGATGACGAATCAGTGCGTAGCCTGATAAATGACTATTTGACAGAACAGGGCTTCACGGTAACCGCCGTTCAAAATGGCACTGAAATGCACGCGGCAATGAGCGCCCGCAAGGTGGATTTGGTTCTGCTGGACGTAAAACTGCCGGATGAGGACGGGTTCTCGCTCGCTCGCGAAATTCGCTCCAAGTCGAATATTCCCATCATTATTCTGACCGGCCAGAACCACGAGGTTGATCGTGTGCTCGGTCTTGAGCTGGGGGCAGATGATTATTTGACAAAACCCTTCAGCCCGCGCGAATTGCTCGCGCGAATCAAAGCTGTGCTGCGCCGCTACGAAACAGGCGGGGCAAAAGTCACTGTGGAAAAGCCCCAGGAGCTGATGGGAAGGCGTGCCGGCGATCCCCCGTCGCGACGCGATGAATTTCGCAGCTATAAATTTTCCGGATGGGAGCTGTCTACCGGCACTCGTCGTCTGCTATCGCCAGCAGGTATGAGAGTGGAGCTCACCAATGGCGAGTTTGCGATGCTGGTCACGTTTTTAAAATCACCCCGGCGCGTGCTGTCGCGCGATCAATTGCTCGAATCCAGCCGCCTCCATGATGATATTTTTGACCGTTCAATTGATGTGCAAATTTTGCGACTGCGCCGAAAAATCGAAAGTGATCCGAATGAGCCAAAACTCATCAAAACCGAACGCGGCGCAGGCTACATCTTCAATTCGGACGTGACCGCATAAGCTTCTGCATTTGGCGTTTGAGCCTTACCCACGCGTTCCCTGATTTTTATGGCCTCCGGTGCTACTGCGGATGCCCCATATCACGCCGCAAAAAATTCATCGCCAGCCTGAGCCATGCTCTTCATCAAACTGAATCTGATCCTCTTGAAGTTGCTTTTTAAGTTCAACCCGCCCCGCTTTTGCACCCGAGCTCAAGCGCTCAGCATTGTCAAAATCAGGCATCAAGGCAAACATGGATTTGATATTGTGGCGGCGAAAAATATCGGCAATTTCACGCGCGCGAAATCGATCTGTGCCTAATGCCTCCAGCGCATGACGCCCTGCTTTTAAGGCAGATTCGAAAGTCTCGCGCTCAATCACGGTCACACCGCGTTTGTGCAGCTCAATATAGTGGGAAACATTGCGCGCCCGGGCGATGATTGTGACATTGGGAAAGTGTTCGCGCACCCGATCTGTGAGCGCGATGGAATCTTCCATATTGTCGATGGCGTTTATCAGTAGCTTCGCATTTTTTGCGCCCGCAGCCTCCAGCAAATCGAGCCGCGAAGCATCGCCGTAAAAAATCTTATAGCCAAATTTAGCGAGCATTTCAATCTGATCCGGATCATGATCGAGCACCACCGGGCGGATGCCGTTGGCAAGCAACAGGCGGCCAATAATTTGTCCAAATCGACCAAAGCCTGCAATGATGACTTCGCCCGTTTCGTCGATCACATCAGCTTCGCGTTTGTCCTCTGCTTGGTTTGCAACCACCTTGTCGTGCAGCAGCAGCAAAAGCGGTGTTGCAGCCATCGATAAGGCGACCGCCATCACCAGCAACCCCTCCCATTCGATGGGTAGCACGCCTCCTACGCGCGCAGCGCCGAACACCACGAACGCGAATTCCCCGCCCTGAGAGAGCAACACCGCGAACAGCCAGCGCTGTTTGCTGGTGATGCCAATGACGCGCGCCACGAGCCACAACGCGATGAGCTTGACCGTCAGAAAACTCAACACCAAAGCTGCCAAGGTAAGTGGCGCAGATTTAAGCAAACCAAAATCCATTGCCATCCCCACAGAGATAAAAAACAGGCCCAGGAGCAGACCTTTGAACGGCTCAATATCGCTTTCCAGCGCGTGCCGGTATTCTGAGCTTGCCAGTAACACGCCCGCCAGAAAAGCGCCGAGCGCCATGGATAAGCCCGCCGACAACATGAGCTGTGAAATGGCGATTACCAATAGCAACGCAAATGCCGTAAACACTTCACGCAAATTGGCTGACGCCACTATGCGCAGCGCCGGCCGCGTCAGGTAGCGGCCAATCACCACGACGCCCACGATCGCACCCACCGCTTTTAGGGCATCTTGCCAAAAGGGATACGGTGAAGCCGCCGCACCCACGGCAAGGAGCGGAATCACTGCGAGTAGGGGAATCGCCGCGATATCCTGAAACAACAAAATGGCAAAGCTGGCACGACCGGTGGGCGTAGGCAAAAAGTTTCGCTCCGTCATGGTCGCAATGACAATCGCTGTTGACGACAAAGCCAGGGCCAGGCCCGTCACCAGTGCTGCCTGCCATGGCAAACCAAAGGCGATGCCGCCCGCCGTCAGTGCGCCACCACATGCGCCCAGCTGCAAAGCGCCGCCGCCAAACACTTCGCGCCTCATTGACCACAAGCGCTTTGGCTCTAATTCTAGGCCGATCACAAACAACATAAGCACCACGCCAAATTCGCTAAAGTGCATGATGGAATCGATATCCCACACCAAGTGAAACCCCCATGGGCCGATGATAATGCCAGCGATAAGGTAGCCGAGCACCGAGCCCAAGCCGAGCTTCTTGGCCAGCGGCACCATCAGCACTGCTGCAGCTAAATAAATCAGTGCGTCGCGCATCATGAGAGGGCCGCTTTGCTAACGTGTGTCGCCGCCCAATCTTGGAGGCGCTGCTTGAATTCTGCTGCTTTCAGTGTCAACTCATCATCGCTGACCAAATGCGCGCCGTGCAAAACAAAAGGTGGTTGCCAAAACATGCCGCAAAAGCGTGCGGTCATTTCAATTGGCATCGAGAACGTGTCAAACGGATGTTGATGAACGCCTGCTGCGTTGTATGCCTCAATATCGCCGCCGGTTGACGGTGCCCATAAACAATGTTTTCCATGCAGCGCGCGGCCTCTGCTAGCGGCTTCATCTGCTTGGCCGTTCGCGCCCTTGGTGCCATCAGAGTGCGCTGAACCGTAGGCCCATCCCAGTGCAAACACTTTGTCGAAATAGTGTTTCATCAGCCCTGGCACGCTGTACCAGTAGATGGGGTGTAGCCATACCGTGAGGTCAGCCTGGGAAAGCGCGGCTTGCTCGGTCGCAATGTCGATATCGAAATCAGGATAACGCTCGTAAAGCGAATGCACCGTAACGTTTGGCAATGTCATGGCGGCACGCAGCAAGGCATGCGTCGCACGAGAGCGGCTGGGATAGGGATGAGCGTGAACAATGAGGATCATATCGTGTCTGGTTAATTTGAGCTTTTAAGTCCGCGCACCGCGCCGAGTGAAATTTAATTTTGCGTGATTTCGGCAATATATTCTCGACTCTACATTGTATTGATGGCTGGCCGGCAGCAACAGCGGGCGCTGTCGATAAGGTGTTGAGCGCATAATGACCAAAACGGCGCGGCCACAGTGGGATTTAGTGTAATGAACACAGTTTTACAAGTGGATAGACTGCGCACGCATTTCTTCACCAAAGCGGGCGTTGTTAAAGCCGTGGACGACGTATCGTTTTCGGTGGCGCGCGGAAAAATCCTCGGCCTGGTAGGCGAATCGGGCTCAGGCAAATCAATGACCGGCTACTCGATCATGGGCTTGATTGATGCGCCAGGCAGGATTGTAGACGGCACAATATTGCTCAACGGCGACAATATCGTCGGGCCGCATTTTCAACTTCCGCCCCAGCAATGGCGAGGCTTGCGAGGTAATCGTGTCGCGATGATTTTTCAGGATCCGATGATGACCTTGAATCCGGTACTGCGTATTGATACGCAAATGATCGAAGCTATTCAGGCGCATGAAAAAATCAGCAAGGCAAATGCACGCGAGCGCTGCCGTGCCGCACTCGCGCGTGTCGGCATTGCGTCGCCTGATGAGCGACTCAATGCCTATCCGCATCAGTTTTCGGGTGGCATGCGTCAGCGAGTGGCGATTGCGACAGCGATTCTCAATAAGCCCGATCTCATCATTGCGGACGAACCCACCACCGCGCTGGATGTAACGATTCAAGGCCAGATTTTATTTGAGATGCAAAAACTGTGTCGCGAGTCGGGCACCGCACTCATCTGGATTACGCATGATCTTTCGGTGGTCGCAGGTTTAGCTGATGACATCGCGGTGATGTATGCGGGCAAGCTGGTGGAATATGGTAGCGTGGCGAACGTGTTGGATGCACCGCTGCATCCCTACACGCAGGGTCTGCTGGAGTCGGTGCCGAGCCGCAACATTCGTGGTCAGCCGCTAAAACAAATTTCGGGTATGACGCCGTCGCTGCTGGCAATCGGGTCAGGCTGTGCGTTTCGGGATCGCTGCAAATATCGTGTCGAGGATTGCGAAAACGCGCCGCCACTGGCCCTGCATTCCGCCCATCGACAGGTCCGTTGTTTCCATCCCGTAGCGGGGCTGTCGGCATGAGTAGTGTTGACGATATTCTCGTGCTTAAAAAAATTTCAAAGCGCTTCACCAAAAAGCTTGATTTAGCCGGCAAGATTTCGAACGCAATCGGCGCGGGTGCGCGCGAAGAAACCGTTCACGCAGTAGATGGTGTCAGTCTTAGTATCAAACGTGGCGAAGTGGTCGGGCTGGTCGGTGAATCGGGTTGCGGGAAATCGACGCTGGGAAGGGTAGTGGTGGGCATTCACCCCCAGACTGAGGGCGAGCGCTGGTGGAACGGGCGTGACGTTGCCACCATGCCGGCACCTGATAAGCGTGCCATGCAACTGCAGGTACAAATGATTTTTCAGGATCCTTATGCATCGCTAAACCCTCGTTATCGGGTCGAGGACATTATTGGCGAGGCGCCATTGGTTCACGGCTTGGTGGCGGGTAAAGAAAAATCGGAGTACGTGGCTCGCTTGATGCAAAAAGTGGGTTTGGATCCAGCGCTATCAAAACGTTTCCCCCATCAGTTTTCCGGTGGGCAGCGGGCGCGGATTGGTATTGCCCGCGCGCTCGCGGTCAGGCCGGAGTTTTTGGTGTGCGACGAGGCGGTAGCCGCACTTGATGTTTCTATTCAGGCGCAGGTGCTAAATCTTTTTATTGAATTGCGCAAAGAATTCAATCTCTCTTATCTTTTTATCAGCCATGACTTGGGTGTGGTGAAACACCTGAGCGACCGCGTCGTCATTATGTATCTTGGTCGTGTGGTCGAGATCGGCGCGACTGAAGCGCTGTTCGCTGATCCAAACCATCCCTACACGCAGGCATTACTGGCGGAAGTGCCACGGTTGGATGTTCGTAAAAAAGATTACGTCGCTATTATTGGCGAGATACCATCCCCGTTGAATCCGCCCAACGGTTGCCACTTCCACCCGCGTTGCCCGCGCGCGATGCCACGTTGTAGAGACGAACAACCGCAATTGCGAGAAATATCGTCACTCCGTTTTTCAGCTTGTCATTTGAATGATCTAAAATAATCTTCTGGTTTGAACCATCCTGAGCAATCCATGCGACCCAACAAAGCGATTCATCATGTCCCAAACGCCATTTAGTTCTGTCATTGTTTTGCCTTCGGTCACGGAGCACGATCTTGATGTTCCGGTCGTGTTTGATTCGCCACATAGCGGCGTTTTTTATCCAGATGATTTTGGCCACGTGGTGCCGCTGTCGATACTACGCATGGCTGAGGATACCCATGTTGAGAAGCTTTATGTTGAAGCGCCTGCGCATGGTGCGACTCTAATCGCGGCGGGTTTCCCACGCAGCTATATTGATTGCAATCGCTCCTTGCTGGATATCGACCAAGCCGTGCTGGGCGGCAAATGGCCCGGGCCAATTAACGTCAGTAAAAAGACTGAAAAAGGGATTGGCTTGGTATGGCGAAAGCTTGACACTGGCGAAGATATCTATAACCGTCGGCTCAGCGTGGCGGAAGTGCAAAACCGCATCTCGACTTGCTATGCGCCGTATCACAAGACAGTTCGTGATGCGATCAATCAAGCGCATAAACATTACGGTGCGGTATGGCATCTCAATTGTCATTCAATGCCTGCTGTATCCGGCTTTGTTGCTGAAGAGGGTCCCGGCAAGCCACGTGCGGATTTTGTATTGGGCGACCGCGATGGCACTACTTGCGCGCCTGAATTCACGTCATTTGTTGCGTTGACGTTAAGTGGCTTTGGTTATCACGTGAAGGTCAATGATCCTTACAAAGGCGTGGAGCTGGTGCGTGCCTATTCAGATCCTGGGTCGAACAAACACTCGTTGCAAATTGAAGTGAATCGCAAGTTGTATATGGACGAGACCACGCGTGAGACAAACGGTAATTTCGCGGGCTTGCAAAAAAACATCACGCGCTTGATCGCGGCAATTACGAAATATGCGAAGGCGAATATGCCAACGCACCATAACCATCACGATTGTGGACATGATCATAGTCATGATCACAGCAGCCATGATCACGATGATCACACCAGTCCACGCGGCGATCACCATGACCACAAACACTAATTTCGTTTCCAAGGTCGAGTTATGCGCGCCGGATATTTCCGGCTATCAGAGCGGTAACTCTGGCATCGAATACATCACCACGTTTGATTCCGGCAAGCCGGGGCCGCATGTAATGATAAATGCCGTTACGCATGGCAACGAGATTTGCGGTGCAATCACGGTAGACCGCTTGTTCAAAATGAACCTTCGGCCGACCCGAGGCAAACTGTCGTTGTCGTTTGCTAACGTGGCGGCATATTCACGCTTCGACCCCGCTGCGCCGCATAGCTCGCGTTTCGTTGATGAGGACTTTAATCGAGTTTGGAATCCTGCCACTCTGAGCGGCCTGCGAAATTCAGTTGAACTCTCCCGTGCCCGCGCAATGCGATCGGTAATCGACAGCGTGGACATGCTGTTTGATATTCATTCCATGCACGACCCGCATGGCCCGGTAATGATTTCAGGGCCGCTGGATAAAGGGATTGAACTGTCCAGACAAGTGGGACTGCCACTGTATATCGTCTCGGATCGCGGGCATGCCAACGGCACGCGAATGCGTGATTACGGTGGTTTTGGTGATCCTGCATCGCCTAAAAACGCGCTGTTAGTCGAATGTGGACAGCACTGGGAGCACGCAGCAGCAGATGTTGCTTGGCAGACAACATGGCGATTTTTGCGTGTGTGCGATATGGTGGATCTTGATTTGGCGGAATCGCAAATTGACAAAACCGGTTTGCTTAAGCCGTGTGTGGTGCGCGTCTCCGAAGCGGTGGTAGCCAACCACTCGGACTTTGTATTCGCGGACGGGTTGCGTGGCTTGTCGGTTATCCCAAAGCAGGGGGATTTAATCGGGCATGACGGTGGCAAGCCGGTGGTCGCGCCGTACGACAACTGTGTGCTGATTATGCCGACGATGGTTCATGTAAAACCGGGGCTGACCGTGGTGAGACTGGGTCGCATCGACGCTTAGTTGATCTTGACACCTGACTTGTGTACCCCGTTGAGTCGCCGATTGAGCGTAGGCCACGGCACTGACGTGGCGCAATACTGGCGAGTGCGAAATCAGGGATTAAAAGGATTTCCCGATGCGTTCATCACCAGTTATGCAGAAGGTGTGGCAACGGCACCGGAAAAATTGGCGAAGCGATTTGGCGGAAACGACTCGGATGATTTTGTATTCGGCGCGTTTTCTGCAACGGATGAACGGTTGGGTTATGCAGGTTTTGCGCGCGAGACTCGAATCAAACAACGCCACAAGGGTAACGTGGTCGGGATGTATGTCGTACCAAATGCACGCGGGTTTGGTTTGGGTAGAAAATATTCGGCGCGCTGCTTACCGACGTAAAACAACTAACTGGACTTGAGCAAATCAACTTAACCGTGACCCGTTCCAACGAGGGTGCACGTTCACTCTACATCAGCACCGGTTTTGTCAGCTTTGGAATCGAGCGCAACGCAATCAAAGTAGGGCAGAATTATCACGATAAAGAATTCATGGCATTCAATCTGATCCAAGCAACGTAGCGGCCCTCTCTTTAATGGGCAAACTGCTTCGCTATTGCGCTTTGGCGTTGGCGCTCGTCGCCATGCTGTTTATCGCCTACCAAACGTACGTCGCCATCAAACTTTGGTGGTGGATTGATCAAGCGCCCAGCAGTACGGCATTCATGCGGGCGCGGCTTGGGGTGATGCAAGAAGCAAATGCCGCAGCCAAACTTCAGTATGCATGGGTGCCTTACGACAAAATTTCCAGCAATTTGAAACGTGCGATTATCGTCGCGGAAGATGCAAAATTTGCCGATCATGAGGGTTTTGATTGGGAGGGTATCCAAAAGGCGCTAGAAAAGAATCAAAGGAAAGGCAAGGTTGTGGCGGGCGGCTCGACAATTTCGCAGCAGTTGGCGAAAAATCTTTTTCTGACCGGGGAGCGCAGCGCCATCCGCAAAGGTGAAGAGGCACTTATCACCGTCATGATGGAATCGATCCTCGATAAAGAGCGAATTTTTGAAATTTATCTAAACGTGATCGAGTGGGGAGATGGTATTTTTGGCGCAGAAGCGGCGGCTCGTCATTACTTCGGCGTGTCAGCCTCCCGTCTTACGCGGGAACAGTCCGCAAAATTGGCCGCGATAGTGCCGCGACCCCGGTTTTACGATAAAAATCGCAACGCACCATGGTTGTTGAGAAAGACAGAAATAATCCTACGGCGCATGCCGCAGGCAGATTTGCCTTAGACTTTGGCATGTTCATATCTAAATGAAATTTTTATGTCATGGATTTTTTTCGGGCCTGCTGCGCTAATTGCGTATTGGCCGTATGCGGGAGTAGCGATTGCGGTTTTTTTGATTGCGACGCAGGTGGTTCTCACCACCAAGGCAGGCAAGGCATTCGATAAAACGTTTTTTCGTGAAGCTGCTGTATTTGCGGGATTTTTATGGCTAATATTTGGTTTTTATGAAATGCAAATGTTGGCGGCAATGGAACATGCTGGCGCACTCGACGGATCAAAGAATTTTTTCCGCATCGACCTTGTTATCCTAGTGCCGATTCTCTACCTGATGACTGCTGCGGCGATTTACTCCGTCCTGAGGCAGATCTGCAACCGAAAGTAAATTTCAGCGCGAGGGGCGATCACGGCGTGGTGGGCGCGCATCGCGTGGGCGTTCGGATGAGCGGCGCTGACCACATTCGCAAATAGATAACAGCGATTGAGGCAGCAGGCGATTGAGGGGTTGCTTTTTCATATCGAGACCTCCGAAAACAACCCGATCCGCCGGGCAAAGAAAAATGCTCCCGTACGGATCGGAATCGGTATTACAGCTAACGCTTTACAGCTTAGCCCATCGGTTTGATGAGCGGCGTGATTACCGGAGCAATCATTGGCGCTGGTTTGGCGACTGCCGCCTTTTTCTTCGGCGCGGCCTTCTTTGCAGCAGGCTTTGCCATTACTTTGGCAGCAGGCTTTTTGGGTGCAGCTTTTTTGGCAGCAGGTTTTTTTGCTACCGCTTTTTTAGCAGCGGGCTTTTTAGCAGCAGGTTTTTTTGCTACCGCTTTTTTGGCAGCGGGCTTCTTCGCTACCGCTTTTTTAGCAGCGGGTTTCTTTGCTGCCGGCTTCTTTGCCACTGCTTTTTTAGCGGCAGGTTTTGCTGCTGGTTTTTTAGCAGCGGGCTTCTTTGCTGCTGGCTTCTTAGCGACTGCTTTTGCTGCTGGTTTCTTTGCTACCGGCTTTTTTGCAGCTGGTTTCGCTGCCGGTTTCTTGGCTGTTGCCATGATCAACTCCTTTCGATGGTTGGACCGAATTGCTTGATATCGCGTACGGCGCGGTTATGCCGTACTACCAAAGAATCAGTTCGGACGAACGACTGAGCGAAATGGCGAATGCCTGAGAATACACATGGCAAAACAGCCTCACTCCGCTCGCGGTTGTTTCACACGCATCTGAAAAAAACACCAAATGTTTATGAGACATCGCGAGCACTTGGTGTTACGGATTCTATACAGAAATATTTTCCTACACCACTTTAGAATGCTGTCAAGAGTGGTTATTTGTTTACGGCGCTTACAAATTGGTAGCGAATCGATACCAATTATATTTAGCTTTAATTTATTGCATAGAATTTGGATTTGAGGAACTCAGATTTTGCTCAAAAACCCGGCCCGCGGCGCTGTGGTTTCAGTGGCCCGATTCAGCGCACGTTTGCCAAATGTTCGCCCCGAAACAGCTCGTCAATTGCCTCGCGCTCACGAACCAGATAAGCGCTGGCACCATCCACCATGACCTCGGCAGCGCGCGGACGCGTGTTGTAGTTGGATGACATTACAAAGCCATAAGCGCCTGCAGACAGAATCGTCACCAGGTCGCCCTCGCGCGCGGCCAGTGTACGGTCGCGGCCTAGTACATCAGCGCTTTCGCAGACCGGCCCCACCACGTCGTACATGCGCGATACCGCATCTTCGCTTGTGGCAACCATCACGATTTCATGATGCGCCTGATAGAGCGCTGGCCGAATCAGATCATTCATGGCGGCATCCACGACCAAGAAATTTTTGCTGTCAGTGGGTTTTACATACTCGACTTTTGCGAGTAGCACGCCAGCGTTCCCGGTGAGTAGGCGGCCTGGCTCAAGCAGCAGTTCCACATCCCGGATTTTGCCGCCGCTACTGAGGGCTTGCTCGAGGGCCGCCACATAAGTTTCAATATTAATATTTGGCTCATCGGCATAGGTGATGCCGACCCCGCCGCCGGGGCAGATGTGATGAATAGGAATTCCATTTGCCTCCAGCTGATCGGCCAGATTTACAAGGCGCGCCATCGCCTCCAGCAGTGGTGACGCATCTGAAAGTTGCGAACCGATGTGGCAATCGACGCCAGCAATTTCAATATTGGGAAGTGTCGACGCAAGCTGATACGTGCCAATCGCACGATCAAATGCCACCCCGAATTTATTGTTCTTCAGCCCGGTCGATATGTATGGATGTGTCTTGGCGTCAACATCCGGGTTGACCCGCAAGCTTACCCGGGCGATTTTGTTTAGAGTAACTGCTACGTCACTAATACGCCTAAGTTCAGACTCCGACTCGACATTAAAACCTTTAATGCCCGTCAAAAGTGCAAACGAAATCTCATCGCGAGTTTTGCCTAGTCCCGAAAAAACCACCCTCTCCGGTGAGCCGCCTGCTGCCAGTACACGTCGTAATTCGCCGCCCGACACAATATCAAAGCCAGCCCCCAGCTCGGCAAACACACTTAAAACTGCGAGATTCGAATTCGCTTTTACGGCGTAGCAAATGAGGTGCGGCTTGCCGTTACGGGTTTTCTTAAGCGCGTTGTCGAGTTGTTGATATGCCGCTGTAAGTGCTGCCCGGGAGTAGACAAAAGTCGGCGTGCCGAAGCTGGCCGCTATTTCCGACAGCGCGACATCTTCCATCCATAAGGCACCAGCGGGGTCTCGATGAACACCGAACACTTCGAGCGCCGCGCTCATTTTGCGGGGCTTTCTTGCGGTAGCGGTTTGCTTGGACTGGCGAGCCCAGCGGCAACGCCGGGCTCAGGCAGTTTCAGTGGCCCACGCTGACCGCAGGCGCTTAATGCGGCGGTTGCGAAGCCAAGCAAAACGATTAGAATTGCTGAAGTGGTTTTAAAATATCTGATTTTGCGCATAGAAAAATAAAGGGTAGGAAAATGAAATCGATGGTATCACGCACATGAGTGCTCCTTTAATGATGGTGGAGAGCGAATTTCAAAAACGGGTTGACGACATTCTGGCGCTTGTCGAGTCGGCAATGGATCACGCCAAGACTGATATTGATGCGGAACTCAACGGCGGCATCCTAACGTTGACATTTGAAAATGGCAGTAAGGTGATCGTGAATCGCCAGACGCCGAATCGTGAGATTTGGGTGGCGGCAAAATCCGGCGGCTTTCATTTTCGCTATGACGCGGCAACCGTTAGTGGCAATCTTTCCACGGCTTCAGGCCATCTCTGGTGCAATACGCGAACCGGTGAACCGCTGGCAGAACTGCTTGCTCGCGTCGTCAGCGAGCAAGCCGGAGAAGTGATCAAGTTCACACTTTAAATTGTCAAGCCAATCGTAAACGTCCTAAAAAGACGGCAGCGTTGATTTAGTATCGACTCAATACTAAAATGGATTGAAAAAAAATAGAGCATGTATAGTAGCGAGTCGAAACAATTATTTAGGTGGAGTCTGCCAAGGCGACGAATTGATGCGCCCTAGCGTCCACCTTAGCTTCCGCTGCAACCTGCCCTCTGCCTTTTGTCCTGCCGCCAGCCAACCGGTTGTATTCGTATGAATCGCTATTTACCTCAATTGAAAATTGCTTCGCATGGATAAAAGCCCGCTAGTAATGCTGGAACTTATTGAGCGGCTTGGCAATTTGATGCGGGCGGAGGCGCGGCGTGTCGGTAGCGACGAACAGTTGCAGCCTGTACATGTCGAAGCGTTAGTCTATCTTTCCAAAGCAAATCGATATTCCAATACGCCGCAGGCACTTGCTGAATATGTCGGCATTACCAAAGGTACGGCCTCACAAAGCATGCTGCTGCTGGATCGACGCGGATTAATCGAGCGGTATGAAGATGATCTGGATCGACGAGTGGTACGTTTACGACTTTCGCAGGCAGGCGAGCAGTTTCTTTACGACAGCCAGCCGCAACTGGCCTGGCAACATGCAACCCGGAATATCAGCCCCAACCGCATTCGTAACGCGGTGTCGGCTTTGCGAGAGACCCTGTCCACTTTCCAGGCCGACAACGAAGGCAGCCCATTTGGTAGCTGCGCAAACTGTCAGCACTTTGAACGTCTGTCGGCGCGCGCCTACCGCTGTGGCCTGATGGGTGATAGGCTGTCCGCGCCCGAGACCCGCAAAATCTGCTGGCTGTATGAGCTAAAAGGATCGGCTGCTGATGATGAAGAATAGTAACAGCCGACCCTTGAAAAACTTTATGGCGATGATTCAATCAAACCTAGTCAATACGCGGGATCGTCAAGTGGACTTCGGCGAGCGGACAAATATAAGTGTTCGGTTGCAAGCGGCGGACGTTAGCCTTGTTTGAGCGACGATATAAGTGGTGCAGTTTTAACTTTAACGCCACGCCATACAAAAAATGCCTCCGCTGCTTGCTCGACCAGCATGCCCACTCCATCCGCTGTGCGTGCGCCGGATTGCGCGGCGAGTTGCAAAAACGCGGTCTGAGCTTTGCCGTACATCATGTCGTATGCCAGTGAACCTTGAGCAAAACAGGTCGCGGGCACCAGTGATGCTTGATTGTCTGAGGTATCCGTCATGCTGGCAGACGTCGCATTAATAATAACGTCGAACGCTTGATGGGAAAGTTTATCGACGCTGATTGCCATTACGGTTGAGCCAAAATATTTGCTGGTTGACGTGACCAAGGTGGTGGCAAGAGCTTGCGCCTTTGCATCAGTGCGGTTGGTAATCGTCAATGACGCAGGGCTTTCGTCGAGCAAAGCACCGGCCACGCCATATGCCGCGCCGCCTGCGCCGATTAGTAAGATGCGCGCACCTTGAAGCGCCATGCCCAAGTTTTGGGTGATGTCGCGCGTGAGGCCGATGCCGTCGGTGTTGTCGCCCAAGATTTCCGTGCTGATTTGCCCATCATCTAGACGACCAAACCGCAGCACGTTAACCGCGCCGCTGGCTCTTGCACGATCTGTCAGCTGGGTTGCATATTCAAACGCTTCAAATTTGAACGGTAGAGTGACATTGGCACCAAGCGCGCCTTTATGCCGAAATTCATCGACGGCCGCCCGAAACTGATTGATCGGCACCAGCATGCGGCTATAAGAAATATCGTGACCGACCTCACGTGCAAACGCAGCATGAATCAACGGAGATTTTGAATGAGCAATAGGGTTACCGATGACGGCGTACTGGTCTGTCATATTTGTAGGGGTGTCCTCGGAATTGCCACGTGATGAAATATAGAATGGAGCCTAATGGTAACCTCATGCAAACCGCAACACTAAATTTCATCGTCGAATATTGCCGTCACAGCTTGCCATATTTTTTCTGTGCATTTGGAGCATCATTTTTAGGGCCAATTTCTGCTGCGCCATTTTGGTGCAATAGGGAATGCCACGCACCAAACTGGCGCAATTAAAATTTATGCGTTTAAAAAAGTAATTTTGCCTCAACGGCTTAGCGCATATCCGGCTATGGCATGTATTCTGCTAATAGCTGTAATCTCAATGCTCTCACTAACGCTGTAAATGTTGATTTGCGATCTGGCGTCTGATGCTTACGTCTGAAACTCTCGCTAAACACATCCGCTTTCGTTTCCGCTTGTTTAACACCACCCACTTGGAGAAAAAATGGCCATCGCAAAAGTAATGAAAATGGTGAAGGACAGCGAAGTAAAATTCGTTGATTTCCGCTTCACCGACACCAAAGGCAAGGAACAGCACGTTACGGTTCCCGTGAAAGCCTTCAACGAGGAAAAGTTTACTGAAGGCCACGCTTTCGACGGCTCGTCCATCGCCGGCTGGAAAGGTATTGAAGCGTCCGATATGTTGCTCATGCCTGACGCAGATAGCGCATTTATTGATCCGTTTTTTGATGAATCCACGCTGGTACTTTCATGCGATGTGCACGAGCCATCGACAGGCAAAGGCTACGACCGTGATCCACGCTCGCTTGCCAAGCGCGCAGAGGCATATTTGAAGGCATCCGGCATTGGTGATGTGGCTTATTTTGGCCCAGAGCCCGAGTTTTTTATTTTTGATTCGGTCGAATTTAATGTCGACATGTCCGGTAGCTACTGCAAGGTTTTTTCCGAAGAGGCCGCATGGTCCAATGCAGAAAAATTTGAGGGCGGCAATTTAGGTCACCGTCCTCCGGTCAAGGGCGGCTATTTCCCGGTCCCGCCAGTTGATCAATTGCAGGATATTCGTTCGGCAATGTGTCTGGCGCTAGAGGACATGGGCGTCGAAGTTGAAGTCCATCATCATGAAGTGGCCAATGCGGGTCAGTGCGAAATTGGCACAAAATTCGAAACACTCACCAAGCGTGCCGACTGGACGCAGATTTTGAAATATGCAGTGCATAACGTCGCGCACAGCTATGGCAAAACCGCGACCTTCATGCCCAAACCAATTGTTGGCGATAACGGCTCGGGCATGCATGTACATCAATCGATTTGGAAAGATGGCAAGAATTTATTTGCGGGCAATGGCTACGCCGGTCTTTCTGAATTTGCCCTCTATTACATTGGCGGCATTATTAAACACGCGCGCGCATTGAACGCCATTACCAATCCGGGCACCAACTCCTACAAGCGCTTGGTTCCTGGTTTTGAAGCGCCGGTAAAATTAGCCTACTCCGCGCGCAACCGTTCCGCGTCGATTCGAGTGCCGTTCGTGCAATCTGACAAAGCGCGTCGTATCGAAGTGCGCTTCCCGGATCCGACTGCGAACCCGTATTTAGCGTTCGCGGCCATGATGATGGCAGGCCTTGATGGCGTGCAAAACAAAATTCATCCAGGTGATCCGTCAGACAAAAATTTGTATGATTTGCCGCCAGAAGAGGATGCAAAAATCCCAACCGTTTGTTCGTCACTTGATCAAGCACTGGAGCATCTCGATAAAGATCGCGAATTCCTGACGCGCGGCGGCGTGTTCTCGAACGATATGATCGACGCGTATATCGAACTCAAAATGCAGGAGGTCACACGTTTCCGCATGACCACGCATCCCGTCGAATACGAAATGTACTATTCGTCATAATTTTTCGAGACCGCAACATCACCAGCAAAGGGCTGCGCCAGACATGGTGCAGCCTTTTTTTTGCGTACTTCTGGCTTTTTACGCCGAAATCCGATTTAAGAAACCTAATTAAAGACCTCGCTGAAGCGGTTGAAAATAGAGCTTTTTTGTCATATTCCGCATTATTTTAGGGGCGTTCACCACCCCTAGTGGGTGTTGTTGTTACCGCCACCACCCATTGCGTTGATAAACCCTTTTGAACCGCATATGCTCACTACTCGGCGACGCAACGTTCACATTTTATCGGTTTTGAGGCCTCCACCGTATCCAACACCTTCGTCCACCCGCTCAAGCTTGCCAAGGAGCTGACTTCATGCATGAAAAAATAAATTCAGCACCATTTTTGATTGCGATCACCGCCGCGATAGCGTGCGCTACATTTGCATGTGAGAGCGCAATGGCTGCTGCGGGCGGCGTGAATAATGTACCGAATTTGCCAGCACCAAGCGGCGCTGCGATTTACAAAATGGTGGATGCAAGCGGGCGCGTAACTTATACCAATTCGCCTACCAAGGGTGCTAATAAAGTAGAGCTGGATCCCATCACCGTGATTCCAGCGACCCCTGCTGGCATGCTGGGCGATGGCCAAAGCTTCAGACAAAATACGGCTAAAGGGGCGACCCAAAGTGCCACTCAAGGCGTCACTCAAGGCGCTGCGCAAAATGCATCCCAGGCTACTCCTTCAGCTCCGTTTGCAGCGGCGGCGCAATTTGCAACATCGCCGTTGCTCATTCCCGTTGGCGTCGCGCCAACCATTGCGCGGCCCGAAGAGCCATCGCCAATGCCTGCAGTCGTAAAAACATTACCGGCACAACCGGTCGCGCGTTTGGTAGTCCCCGCAAACGTCCTTTCAGCGGCCGCCGTGGCACCCGATATTCGATTTAGTCCGCCAACGCCCGCCAAGCCAATGGCGACCACCGTCGTTACCGCTATTCCGGCCAATACCGCGTCGACTTCTGCCACTAAATTGCCGGTCGTCAAGCTCGTGCCGACGAGTGTTGCCGCTGCCAAAGTCGAAGTTGCCGCGAATGTTGCCGCACTGCCGGCGACGCCTTTAGTCGCATTTGCGCCGACCGCCCCCACCTTTGCCGCCACGCCTGCCGCCGCTGCCACCATTAATACATCAGCCATAAACGGTTTGCCCGTGCCGCAACTGCGGCCTTCTGCATCACCGGCCCGCGTCATTTCAACAAATCAAGCGGCCAGGATTAATCAGCAAGAACAGCTTTTGGCAACAGCCAGAGCGCAGTTGGTCGAGGAACAGCGCGCGTCGGAATCGTTTCGCGCGCTCCGGGCACGCTTGCCTGCCGTCATTGATCAAACCAACCCTGCCAAAGCTGCGATTCAGAACGATATAAAAACGCAGGTCGAGCAACACTTTGAGCGAATTCGTAATCTGCAGGATCAAATTTCGCAATATGAGCATAATCAGGCCGCGCTCCAGCCAATCAGCCAGATGCGTGCCCACAGCTCGAATGCCGCCTCGGCTGCGGTCAACACTGTCGCCAGTCAATAAACTCAAACTCCTTTCGATCGGTTTGTCTGATCGGAATTTCAACGCCGAAGGTGATAAACCTTCGGCGTTTTTTTATGTGCGGCAGTCGCATTCAAGCGCATACAATTCGTCTGGCGCGCACACAACGCAGGTGCAAGTGGGCCGCCGTTTCGTGGCAAGGAACTTGCTTTTACAGCGTTGCCGCTTGCCATACTCCCATTTACCCACCGGCTGAAAATTTCAAATTCCTGTATTTCTTATGTCCGATGTTCATTACTCAAAATACGTTGGGCTAGAACTGCTATCCACGGCGGTGCTGGTGCTGGATCGGACTTTTAACGTCGTGTTTACCAATCCGGCGGCTGAAAATCTTTTTCAATTCAGCCAGAAAAATGCGCGCGGCCAGTCGCTGGCAAAGCTATTGCCTGGCAACCTGCCTTTATTTTCCATTCTTGAGCAGGTGGTTAAAAATAATATTGGTATCAACGAAAATGAATTAACGGTTGAATTGAACGGCGCGGCCCTACTGCACCTGGCCTGTGTGGTCGCGCCGCTGGAAGATGACAGTCTGGCGCTAGAGTTTCATCACCTCGATCAGCATCTAAAAATCGCCCGGGAAGAAAAAATAATCGAAAACCAGCAATTGAATCGCGAGCTGATTCGTAATCTTGCGCACGAGATCAAAAATCCGCTTGGTGGGATTCGTGGTTCAGCCCAATTACTGGAGCGCGAACTTCCACATGGCGACCTTAAAGAGTACACGCAAGTGATCATCAAAGAAGCGGATCGCCTGCAGGCGCTCATGGATCGGTTGCTGACGCCGCATCGTGTGCCAAAAATGGTGCACATTAATATTCATGAGGTATTGGAACGGGTGCGGTCACTGATGTTGGCTGAATTTCCTGACGGCGTCTGCGTGAGGCGTGATTACGATACCAGCCTGCCTGAGCTGTATGGCGACAAAGAACAATTGATTCAAGCGTTGCTTAATATCGCCCGTAATGCGGCGCAGGCGATGAGCGGCAAGGGCGAAATTAGGCTCACCACGCGCATTGCGCGGCAAGTGACGTTAGCCAAGCTTCGCCACCGCCACGCCATCATGATTAGCATTATTGATAACGGCCCCGGCGTGTCGGAAACGCTGCGCGACAAAATTTTTTACCCGCTTGTATCCGGCCGTGAAGGTGGTACTGGCTTGGGACTATCGCTGGCGCAAAATTTCATCAACCAGCATTTGGGGGTAATCGAATTTGAAAGCGTGCCTGGCAATACCCGCTTCACGGTTCAGCTACCGGTGCGTGACCCCGCCAGCATGCGCAGCCCGCCCGGCCATGTAAAAAAATAATTGCACTCCATTCATTGCTCAACATCACACGTAATTTCCCCGAAAGAAAAAATGAAACCTGTCTGGATTATTGATGACGACAAATCTATCCGCTGGGTGATTGAGAAAGCGCTATCGCGCGAAGGTATTGTTTTCAAGTCATTCAGCACCGCACAAGAGGGCATGGACGCGCTTGATGCGGGCGAACCTGATGAGCCACAGGTCGTCATCAGCGATATTCGCATGCCCGGCGCATCGGGTCTGGATTTCATGCAACGGCTCAAAACTAAATTGCCCGCCACGCCGATCATCATCATGACCGCTTACTCGGACCTGGAAAGCGCAGTTGCCGCATTCCAAGGGGGCGCGTTTGAATATTTGCCGAAGCCGTTTGACGTTGATCACGCGGTCGAGCTTATTCGGCGCGCCATCGACGAAAGCCGACGCGAAGCGCAGGAAGATGAAGCCACCACTGCGGCACCCGAAATACTCGGTTCAGCGCCGACGATGCAGGAAGTTTTTCGCGCCATCGGACGGCTTTCGCAAAGTCACGCCACCGTGATGATTACCGGCGAATCGGGCACCGGAAAAGAATTGGTCGCGCACGCATTGCATCGCCACAGCCCACGCGCGGGCAAACCTTTCATCGCGATCAACACCGCAGCAATTCCCAAGGATTTGCTGGAAAGCGAATTATTTGGCCATGAGCGCGGCGCATTCACGGGCGCTGCCACCATGCGGCGCGGGCGCTTTGAGCAAGCCGAGGGAGGCACCTTGTTTCTGGATGAAATCGGCGACATGCCCGCCGATTTGCAAACAAGATTACTGCGCGTGCTATCGGATGGACAGTTCTATCGCGTTGGTGGACATACACCGCAAACGGCAAACGTGCGCGTGATTGCCGCGACCCATCAAGCGCTGGAAGAGCGCGTTAAACAAGGCCTGTTTCGCGAAGATCTGTTCCATCGCCTGAACGTCATCCGGCTACGCCTTCCCGCGCTGCGCGAGCGTCGCGATGACATTCCACTTTTGACCAAACATTTTCTGGCGAAGAGCGCCAAAGAGCTGGGCGTTGAATCCAAGCGGCTATCCAATGTGGCACTCGCGTTTATCGCGCAGCATCCGTTTCCCGGCAATGTGCGCCAACTTGAAAATCTGTGCCACTGGATTACTGTGATGGCACCGGGGCAATCGGTGGAGGTTAACGATCTGCCGCCAGATATTCGCGGTGATAAAGCCAATACCGCTATCGATAGCGATTGGAAACGCGCGCTGGAGCGGGAAGTGACCGCGTCGCTTGCGCGTGGCGAAAAGGAAATTTTTGACAGGTTGAACAAGAGTTTTGAATCAGCGCTCATCATAAAAGCGCTCGCGCACACGGGTGGCCGCAGGATCGAAGCAGCAACCTTGTTAGGGATCGGCCGCAACACGCTTACCCGCAAAATTCAGGAGCTCAATCTTGATACGGGTGGCGGGGAAAAGGAAGAGTAGGGTTTTCTGTGTGTAAACGTTATGCTGGGAGCGGCTTTCGGAGCATAAATAGTTGAAGAGGCTTGTCGATATTAGTGTTTATATTGAGATAAAAAATCATCAAACATGACTCCTCACCCATCGCTTCCACTCGTCAAACAGGGCAGGGTGTCTTGCCGCGATAACCGATTTCTCCCACGAGCCCTGCACATCCACTGAGCGCCAGTAATTGTCGTGAAACAAAGTCGCCATACGCCCACCCGCCTCTTCCAAAATCAACGCCCCTGCCGCGTAATCCCAAGGCTGTTCGCCGGCATGCACGAACGCATCCACCCGCCCGCAAGCCATGTGGCACCACTGCAATACCGATGCGCCACTGGAGGAAATTTTTTTGAACGGAGGATTAGTTTTAAGCGCCAACTGCAAACGCCCCAAACGTTTGTAGCGACCCACCTCAACAATCGCCTCCGACAAATGCTTGGCGGGTAGTTGCCTTAAGCGTTTTGTCACCCCCGCCGCGTCCATCATGCAAGACCCCTGACCGCGAACCGCGTGAAAAACTTCATTCGTATTCGGATCAAGCACCACGCCAAACACGCTTTCGCGTTGATACATCAAGGCGACTGAGATACCAAAATATCGTTTGCCGTTGGTAAAATTTCCGGTGCCGTCTAACGGATCCACGCACCATAACCAATCGGCATCACGCCAAATTTCCTGTTGGAGCGCAGGGGGCATTTCCTCACCGAGCACCTGGCAATCGAAGATTTTTGGTAACGCCGCAACAAGCTTTGCCTCTACCGCGCGGTCTGCCTCCGTCACCACCGTACCATCGTGTTTTTTTTCGGCAATTACGTGTTTGAAGCGGGGCATCAGCTCTTTCGCCGACACTTCACGCATCAGCGCAATGACCGGCGCTGCTAGCGTCGGCAGACTTGCAAGCAAGACCTGGAACGGCGTTTCGGGCGCAGATTCGGGCGTAGGGCTGTCAATGCGTGCGGGTGGTTCGGTGGAAAATGGAGCGGGTAACATCAGAAAATATCAATCAAATATGTTTGCAGCAGCATGCGCGCTATGTTGAGTTTGACACCAGGCAGTGGGTGTTTGTTGCGCGCTTGTATCGTGTTTTTGAAGAACACTTTTTTGAGCGCACCAACAGAAACGCGAAGCGTACCTCGCATTATGCGCGCCGTTATAATGAGGGCACTCATCCACAGCGTTGGAGTCATGCTTTGAGCCTATATTCCGCCGCCCCGCCTTGTCCAAGATTTCAGCACCCGCGCTTTTTTAATGCAACCCCAATCGTGCGCGGCGGCGTGTTGCCCCGCTCCGTAGCGCTTGATGAGCAAGCATCGATGCATTTGCGCGTGCTGCGTTTGCGCGAGGACGAATCGGTGACATTGTTTGACGGCTTGGGAGGTGAATTTGAAGCGCGAATTGTCAGCATCGGCAAGCGCGAAGTGGTGGCAGAACTGCGTGCCCATCACGCGGTCGAGCGTGAATCAAATCTCGACATCACGTTGGTGCAGGCGCTGGCAACAGGCGATAAGATGGATTGGATTATTCAAAAGGCGACTGAGTTGGGCGTGGCCGCAATTCAGCCGATTCAAACCCAGCGCGCAACGGCCAAGCTCAATGCCGAGCGTGCCGAAAAGCGTGCGGCGCACTGGCAAGGCGTGGTGAGCGCGGCGTGTGAGCAGTGCGGGCGAAATCGCCTGCCAAAAGTGCACGGCGTGATGGATTTTTCCGCGTGGTTAAGGAAACCATCCGCCATGCCGCGGATCATGCTGCATCCCGATGCGGTGCAGGGCACGTGGAGCAAGGTACGTGCGCCGGTTGCCATCATCATCGGCCCGGAGGGCGGGTTTGCACAGGACGAGGTTTTTGACGCCGAGCGCGCGGGCGTGGTGTTAGCCAGCGTCGGTCGGCGCGTCTTGCGCACTGAGACAGCGGGCATGGCGGCGATTACCGCGCTCCAAGCGGTGGCGGGTGAGTGGAACTGACGAAATGAACTGATTTAGCGCAACAATCGAAATATCTATCGGGATCAGAGAGTTTCGAATACAGGCGGGCGTATGCCGTAAAATCTGACCTCACCACCACCCGCCTTCGGTCATTTCCGTTTTATTCCATCCTCTCTCCACCTCAGCCCCACCTTCATTCCATTCAACTCAGCATGTTAAAAAATAGCACCAAAAAACTTGAAGTTTTTGTCAAATGGTTTCGTTCTGCCACCCCATTCATTCATGAATTCGGTGGTGGCACGATGGTCATCGCGTTTGGTGGTGAAGTGCTGTCCGATGGCGAGCTGATGCAGCTCGCCAACGACATTAATGTTTTGGTAAGTTTGGAGGTGCGGGTGGTGTTGGTGCACGGCACACGGCCGCAGGTAGAAGATCAGATGCGGCAACACGGCGTCACCCCGCGTTATGCCGAGGGCAGGCGCGTGACCGATGCCGAGGCGCTGAAATGCGTCAAGGAGGCGAATGGCATTGTGCGTATGGAAATCGAAGCAACGCTGTCGACCGAGCTGGCAAATTCGCCGATGGCGGGCGCTGATATTCGCGTGTCGAGTGGCAATTTCATCACCGCTAAACCATTTGGCGTGCATAACGGCGTCGATTTTATGCATACCGGTCAGGTCCGCAAGGTCGATGTTGAAGGCATCACTCGCCGACTTGACGACCACGAAGTGGTGCTGATTTCACCGATCGGATTTTCTCCCACCGGCGATATTTTTAACTGCACCCTGGAAGATGTCGCAACCTCGGTTGCGGTCGCGTTGAAAGCTGACAAACTGATTTTTCTGATTGAGGCGATGGGGGCTACTGACGCGAAAGGCAAACCTGTTTCACAGCTCACCGCGATTCAGGCTCAGGAGCTGTTGGGCGCTGTCGGCAAGCCCAGTGGCAATACCCTGTCGGAAGATGTTCGCTACTATCTGCCATGCACGATTCGCGCGGTGCGTGAGGGCGTGAAGCGTGCGCACTTAATCAGCCGTCATGTTGACGGTGCACTTTTGATGGAGCTCTTTACCCATCACGGTATCGGCACGATGGTGGTGTTGGAGCCGCAAGACAAGCTCCGTGATGCCAAGGTGGCTGACGTGGACGGCATTCTTGCCATAATCGAGCCGCTGGTTGCGCAGGGTATTTTGGTGAAACGAGATCGGGCGCGAATCGAAACTGAAATTGACCGATTTGTAGTGCTACAACAAGACGATGAAATTATCGGTTGCGCCGCGTTGTACCCTTTTCCAAACGAAAAAACGGTCGAGCTGGCGTGCCTTGCCGTGAATCCGTTTTATCGTGACGGCGGTCGAGGCGAGAGGATTCTCTCGTTCGCCGAAAAACGGGCGAAAGAAAAAGGCTTCAAAATGTTGTTCGTACTTTCAACTCAGACTACACAATGGTTTCTGGAGCGTGGCTTTGCTGAAACAGACGTTGCCAAGTTACCAGCCGACAAGCAGGCGCTTTATAACCACCAACGGCGTTCAAAAATTTACTCCAAGCCCCTCTAATTTCACCTTAATTTTCCGGAGCACAGCATGGCTAGAATGATTCAATGCGTCAGACTTAAAAAAGAAGCCGAAGGCCTCGATTACCCCCCGTATCCGGGCCCGATTGGTATCAAGCTTTATGAGCAAGTATCGAAAGTGGCGTGGAAAGAATGGCTTGAAGATCAAAAACGATTGGTGAACGAAAATCGTTTGAATCTTGCCGATCAGCGCGCACGGAAGTATTTGGAAGAACAAATGATGCGGCATTTTTTTGGCGATGGTGCAGAGCAAGCCAGCGGCTATGTTCCGCCTCCACCATCTACTCCACCTGCAACCTAAAATGTGACGCGGTCAGCAACAAAGTGTTTATGACGAATGTAAGTTGCATCAGAAGTTTTTTCATATTGCGGTGTTAATAAATACGTAGACTTGATTCAACCCTGTCGATAGGTGCCTGACGTTTAATTAACGCTAAGTTAGCTTTAATCAAACACAAAGTTAGACATGATTTTCTGCGCTGCTCCTGGTGGGAGGCGATTTTTTACGGAATCTGCATGCCAGCACCAATCGATTTAAGGCATCCACTTCGTCGAGTCTACTTTGAAAAAATCTTCTGCTATTTTTGTATTTGCCATCGCGGCGTTGATATCAGCAATAACGTTGGGATTGTCCTCATTTGCGCAAGCCGCTGATATCGTCATCGGTCAGTCCGCGCCCCTTTCCGGGGCCAATGCTGATTTTGGTATAGACATCCGCGCGGGCGCAATGGCTTATTTCAAGCAAATCAACGATGCTGGCGGGGTCAATGGTCGTCAGATCAAGTTGATCACGCTGGACGATAAAAACGACGCGAAAATCGCCGGTGAGAACGCTAAAAAACTAGTCGAAGAGGAGCGTGCGCTTGCGCTTTTTGGCTTCGCATCGGCGACCCTGAGTTTGCCCGCCATGCCGGTTGTCGCTGAAAAGCACGTGCCGTTTTTTGCCCCGTTTACGGGGGCCGATACCATCCGCAAGCAGAACGATTATGTTTATACGATTCGTGTGTCGTATACAGAAGAAATCGACAAGCTGGTGAATTTTTGGGGCAGCCTCGGCACCACGCGCATTGCGGTTTTGCATTATGACGATCAAGTCGGCAAACAAAACTTTGAAAGTGTGGCCGCCGCGTTACGTAAGTTTGGCAAAACCCCGACCAGTATTGCCATCAAGCGTAATGCAGACGTAAACGAGGACGCGGTTAGCCAAGTCATCGCTGCCGATCCGCAAATGCTGCTAGTGACAACGCTATCCGCGCCCGCTGCAAAATTAATCAGCGCGCTGCTGGTGCTGAATAAGCCGTACCCTGTCACCAGTCTCTCGTTCGTTGGCGTGTCGCAATTAACCAAGCTGCTCGGCTCGCAGTCGGCAGGCATTACCGTTGCACTCACGGTACCCGCGCCACGAAATGTACAAATCCCCGTCGTCAAAGAGTGCGCGGATGCGTTCAAGGATGCCGGTAATTCAGGCGCAATGTCCATTACGTCACTGGAAGCATGCATTGCTGCGAAGGTATTGGTGGAGGGCATCAAGCGGGCAGGCAAAGCGCTCACCCGTGAAAGCCTGCAAACGGCGCTTTCAAGCCTCACCAAAGTCGACGTAGGTGGATTTGATGTGGTCTTCAAACCCGCCTACCGCCACGGCGGCAAGTTTGTGGATATCGCCGTGATACGCTTGAATGGCGAACTGCGCAGTTAATTCTGGACGGCTAATTCAGGAGCAGTTTTGGGCGGTGTGATTGCAAAGTTACAAAACAGCCGTCAGCTTCGCGTATTGCAGCGACAGCCATTTCGTGCCGTCATTGCGAAATTTCACTTGCACGCGTGCATCGCCGGTGCGACCTTCAAAATTCAAGACCACGCCCTCGCCAAATTTTTCATGGGCCACATTCTGGCCGATCCGGAACGGATGATTTTCATCACCGCGACGCGTTTCGAAATTGGCGCGTGACGTGTCCGGTGCACCGTCGCGGCCATATTCGGCGCTCTTCTCATTGACGGCATCATTTGCCGTGCCACCATATTCCCGATTCGATTGTTTGAAACCGGTGTAGGTGCTGTTCGCGGCGCTGCCACCCGATTTATATTTATCAAAAAATCCAGCCTGATGACCCGACTGGTAATTACCCGATGTGGCACCACCATAGGCGGCCTGCTTCTCCGGCACCACAATCCACTTGCATAATTCCGGCGGAATCTCATCAATAAATCGCGAGACGATGCCATAGCGCGTTTGCCCGTGCAGCATGCGGCTCGCGGCGTAGGAAAGATACAAACGCTTCCGCGCTCGCGTGATCGCCACGTACATCAGGCGGCGTTCTTCCTCGATCCCAGTCAAATCATTCAGCGAATTGTCATGCGGAAATAATCCTTCTTCCAGCCCGCTCATGAATACGGCGTGGAACTCCAAACCCTTCGCGGAATGCACCGTCATGAGCTGTATCGCATCATCACTTTCGCCCGCCTCATGCTCACCCGCTTCCAAGCTGGCATGGGTGAGAAAACCGATTAGCGGGGTATCAATGCCTTCCTCGGCGGCATCAGCGTTAGCCTCAAACGACTCTTCATACTGCGCACAAGCTGTCACCAATTCAGCCAAATTCTCCAGCCGATCCGCGCCCTCGCGCTCGGCCGTGTAATGCGCGCGGAGCCCGCTGATGGCGAGCGCTTCATCGACTAATTCCGGTAGCGTGACTTTGGCCGCAGATACTTTCAGCGCTTCAATCATTTTCAAAAAGCCGCCAATCGCCGAGGCCGAGCGCCCCGCAATATTGCCGCTCGCAATCCCCGCCACGGCCGCCGCGTGCATCGAGACGCCATGTCGCGTCGCCAAATCCTGCACCTGTTCAACCGATCTTGCGCCAATCCCGCGCGGCGGAAAATTCACGACCCGTGAGAACGCGCCGTCATCGTCGGGATTACCCGCTAGCCGCAGATACGCCAGCGTATGTTTGATTTCCAACCGCTCAAAAAATCGCAATCCACCATACACGCGATACGAAATCCCGGCGCGAAACAACGCGTGTTCCAGCACCCGCGATTGCGCGTTGCTTCGATACAGCAGCGCCATATCCACCATCGCCATGCCTTCGCGATGCAGCGCTTTTATTTCATCAATAACGAATTGCGCTTCCTCCAGATCACTTGCTGCCGCGTAAATGCGTAGCTCTTCACCCTTGCCCGCATCCGTCCATAAATTTTTGCCGAGCCGATCTTTGTTGCGCGAAATCACCGCATTCGCCGCGTCCAATATCGTGCCCTGCGAGCGATAGTTCTGTTCCAGTTTGATCAAATTACCGTTCGCGAAATCGCGTTGAAAATCGCGCATGTTGGCGGCTTCTGCCCCGCGAAAACCATAGATGGATTGGTCATCGTCACCCACCGCAAAAACCGCATTTGCGTTTTCCACGCGCGGGCCCGCCAGAAGCTGAATCCATTTATATTGCAGCCGATTCGTATCCTGAAATTCGTCCACCAGAATATATTTAAAGCGGCTTCGATAATGTTCCGCCAGCGCCACGTTCTTGGCTAACAGTTCATAGCAGCGCAGCAATAACTCCGCAAAATCGACCACGCCCTCGCGATTGCACTGATCGTCATACGCGCGATAAAGCTCCACCTGACGATGCGTAAATTCATCCGTCGCCTCGACCGCACTTGCGCGCAAGCCCTGCTCTTTCGCATTATTGATAAACCACGACAATTCGCGCGGCTTGAATTTCTCATCATCGACATTCAACGTTTTTAACAGCCGTTTGATCGCCGATTGCTGGTCGGATGAATCCAGAATCTGAAACGTCTGCGGCAAGCCCGCGTCGCGATAATGCGCGCGCAGCAGTCGATTGCATAAGCCGTGAAATGTGCCAATCCACATCCCTCGCGTGTTGATCGGCATCATCGCCGACAGCCGCGTCAACATTTCTCGCGCGGCTTTATTCGTAAACGTCACCGCCAGAATCCCCGCAGGGCTCGTGCGGCCCGATTGAATCAAATACGCAATCCGCGTCGTTAGCACCCGCGTCTTTCCGCTTCCTGCGCCCGCGAGTACGAGTGCCGATTCATGCGGCAGCGTGACCGCTTTTAGCTGCTCAGGGTTGAGATTGTCGAACAGGTGGGGGGAGACGGAGTGAAGCATTTAAGAGGTACCAGGGATACGTTGGAAACGACTGCCATTATATGTAGAAGTTGATGGTCAGTCAGATTAGTGATGTCCCCAAAAATTAAACGATGCTAAGTTGCGTTGATATGTCGCGCAAGAAATTTTGCGATCATCTCAGCACACGGTAGTGGCGCTTCTAACGCTGCAAGGTGCGCGACATTTTTGATCGAAATGAGTTTTGAGTGAGCAATGATTTCTGCCATGCGCGCGGATCGCTCCTGCAAATGTGGCAGGTCTAATTGCCCCGCTATTAATAAGACAGGAACTTGAATTTTCGATAAGTTATTCCACGCATCAACATCGTCGGTGATCTCGCCAACGCTTCGCGCATTCAATGCGCGAAGGTTCATATCCAGAAAAAGTTCGCGCGTAGCACCGGCTACCCGGCCCTCAATTGACGAAGGGCCATCGAGCCATAAATGCGCTTGAAGGCGATTCAACAAATCCAGATCACCAGCCGCTTCTGCCACCTCTATCTTGCGATAAAGTTCAGATGCATCGGGTGGCCAAGAAGCGACTTCGGGCATGCCGCTGACAGATGTGCCAATGAGCACCAGCGCTTTTACTCGCGCCGGATGAAGCATTGTCATATCGACTGCAATACGCCCACCTTGTGAGTTGCCGATAAGCACGGCGGACGAAAGCTCGCATGCATCCAGCACCGCGACAAGATTGCCCACTCTCGAATGGCGCTCTTCGGTAAAAGTAGAATCGCCAAACCCGCGACGATCATAGACAACACCATGAAAGTTGCCTATCGTTTCGGATAGCGAGCCGATTAACGGCATCCATGAGCGCTTGTCAGTAACCCCCGCGTGCAGAAATACTAGGGCTTGTCCCGCGCCTGTTTGGCTCACCGGAAGTTGCGCAGTGCCTGATTTCACGATTGAGGTGTTCATGGTGATGAGGCACTATTTCGCACATAGAGCAAGAGCTGAAGGCGTTCAAGCGCTACATGCACTCTTTCCTTTTGATTCTGCTCATACCAAATGATAGTGCTACTTTTTGAGATGATGAACTCCATTAGCTCTAGGCATCCTCTTACGCTAACAAAAATAAGCTCGCGTTCAATGCTCCAAGACTTTGCATTGAAGTGCAGGAATTCGTCACGAAGTTCATCCAGCGATTTAACCGCTTGCTCATGCACTTCAGACGGCTGAATAGGAACTGAATCTGAACTTCGGAGATTTTCTTTCTTATGCAGTTTTTTGTACAAATTAAAGAAATTGTCCATGTGCGGCAAAGGCGGGCGAGTGTCGGCTTCGTATGCGGCGATTCTCTTCTGAGTAACGCCAAGCTTTTGCACCAACAACCCATCCCCGGCCTTCAAAGCAAGAACAAAAATCCCCTGTACGGCGCTATGCGTTGCAACTACGAACCACTTCCAATAGCGGTCATCTGTCAAAGCGGACTCTAGGAAACTTGCCGCAAGCTCAAGCGACGATACAGCGTCCTCTGCTGCGTCAGTACGAATGTCTTTCACTGATGACACTAAGAAGCTAACGCGAAGGTGGAAGGAGCCTAGGGGACTTATCTCGTTTCGCGGTTGCCTTGCATGCGAATCGAAGAGTCGATTCTCCAATTGTTTCCGGTGCCGCCTCTGAAAATCGCCAAGCGCGTTCGTCAAAGTTATAACTATTGACAACCTCCCCATTGCTGTCAGTTGAATATTGAACGCCTTGTGCGATGGCAAGCGTGCCATTGGCACAGTCGGAAACTTGCAGTTGCTTTTCGGTTTTATAAGTTTTGCTGGGATACGTGTTTGGAACTTCTTGTGGCTTAACCCATTCCCACTTGAGCCATGTCCTAAGTTTGGTTCCGACTTTTCTCATTGAATCCTTATCAATAGATACAGTCACCGAATCGTTTCCAGCTACCTCCACCCAATTAGCAGCCATCGCGTTTTGGTGCATCGAGATAAAAATTGCAAACAAAAAAATACCGATTTTCATTTTGTTCTCCATTACTTATCGTTTGAATAGCCCGGCATGACAAAAATAGAATCAGACCAAAGCCGTCGCCCTAATTTCAACTAATTATCCAGCTTAAATCGCCGTCGATTCACGCCAGATGTCTTCATAGTGCGCGAGTTTTAGTGATGTGATATCAGGCGAGAGCGGCGCAAGGTAAGTCGGCTTGGACGAAGCTGCATGCGCAATTGACTGACCAAGAACCCAGCACTCACTTTCGTCAACAAACACCACCCTGTCATGAAATTCCTTGCTTCGTCGCACCTCAAGCGATGCGGTGTACTGAGCAACAAATTTTTGCGCTGCCAGGTGCACCTTGGCCGAATAGTTTTCTACCAATAGCCTAACGCCGACTCCCTCGGGAAGTTGGGAAAGATAGGCATCGAAGGTGGTATCGTCGATGTACGGATCTATAATGAGCAGAGATTTTTGAGCGGAAGAGATGACAGAATTTAGTGCTTTGAAGAAGTCATACTGCGCCTTGGGACCAAAGGCTTGAGCAGAACCGGACGGCAGCAGAAGTTCAAGTCCAGCGGCCGCACGGTAGAGCGTTGTCATAACGGTTGCAAGATTTCCGATTCGCGTTGACTCAAAACTAACAGCAAAATTTGCTGCACGTCTCAGATCAGAAGCTTCAACTGAGTTCCAGCGATTTACCAGTGCACATGCCTGACCGAGCCACTCATGATGAACGGATGACCCGGGCGCAAAATCGTCAAAAGGCGGTGTCCGGCTCAACAGAGCATTTATTTTGGCAAGAAGTATGTGCGGTGCCATCTACACTCAATTCATTATTCAACGATAAACATCTTTTCGATGCGCTACCTTGAAAATCGTAACCTCATGCTGCTTGTCGTCAATAACATAAACGATGCGATATTGGCAGCACTCAGCGACTGGATAGTTTCGATGATTCGTTGACGGTCAGCTTTGGTGCCTACGGCCTCAATTTCTTTGCCGGCCGAGGCTTTGACTAGCAGCTTATATTCGGCCACGCTTTTTCAGGCCTTGAACGAAAGAGTCAAACGACATGCTCTTTTCATTCTTTCTTTCTGAGAAAGTTGCGAGGTCTTCTGCGTCCTCAGCGAGCGCCGCTTTGACGGCGACATTAACCATGTCCGAAATCGAGCGATCCAATGCCGCCGCCTTTAACCGCAGGGCGCGATGAACGTCAGCTTCGAAATAAACTGTGGCGCGTTTTTGGGTTTCCATGTCTATATTTTGTTGTTTTAACGTTGAAACGTCAAGACGTTATTGCGATCACCCTCACCCGCGCTACCGCGCACCCCTCTCCCGCTGGAAAGGGGTTCAACATATTACTCGCAGCATTAAAATTCAAACGACAATACCAGTGGGGCGTTTGAGCCATTTTTGCTTCAAACACCGCCCCAATACTAGCGTTTCAAAAATCACCAAAATTAATCTGTACTTTCAGTCTTGACAGAAACAACCGTAAAGAATACAGTTTCGATATGGAACTAAAACCAGTCGCAAAAAAATTCGTACTTCACTGGGGTGAGATGGGCTCGACTTGGGGCGTGAATCGCACCGTGGCGCAGATTCATGCGCTGCTATTCATCACCGGGCGGCCTTTGAATGCGGATGAAATCACGGAGACGCTGGATGTGGCGCGCTCGAACGTGAGCATGAGTCTGAAAGAATTGTCGAATTGGAATTTGATTCGCTCGGTGCCGCTGATGGGCGACCGGCGCGATCATTATGAAACCACCACCGATGTGTGGGAATTGTTTCGCACCGTCGTGCGCGAGCGAAAATCGCGTGAATTTGATCCGACCATTGAGGTGCTGAGGGATTGTTTGAAAAGCGGCGATATTGCCAGCGAAGACAAGGCCGCGCAAATGCGGATTAAAGAAACGTTGGCATTGATGGAGGCGTTGTCATCGTGGGCGTCCGAGATGATTCGTCTGGAGCCATCGACGATGATGAAGGTGATTAAGCTGGGGGCTAAGGTGCAACATTTAGTGCATGGCAAGCCGTCCGCCTCAGCGAATTCATCCGCAACTAAATTGGAGAATGCGCGCCACAGTGTGAAGGCAGCCGAATAAATGTTTTGCTGAAAAATTTTACAAAGTAATTTCATTATTTACTGAAACAACGGAAGGAAAGCATCATGGTTACATATCCGATCACGATTTATTTTGATGGCTCGTGCAAGCTCTGCAGTAGCGAAATTAATAATCTTGTTGCACGCGATAAACACCGCGCGATCTTGTTAGTGGATTGCAGCCCGGAGGATTTTGATGATCGCGGCTTGCCTGCGAATCGCGAGACGATGATGAACATGATCCATGCGCGCGACGCAGCGGGTGAGTGGTTGCGCGGCGTGGATGTATTCATCGCGGCGTATCAGGCTGCGGATATGAATTTTGTCAGTCGCATGCTTGCGCATCGCTGGGTCAAGCCGCTGGCGGAGCGAGGTTATCCGTGGGTGGTTCGCAATCGTCATCTGCTTTCGCGTCTTGGTTTGCATCGCGTGATGGCCTGGCTCACGCCTTCCCCGACCCCTACGCCTTCGCTTGCAGCCACGCCCGCGCTCGTCCAAATGGCGCAGCAGCAAAACAACACACGTTCTCAAGCCGCGTTTGAGCGCAGTCAAGTTTGCGCAGTCCAGCGCCAGACGAGCACTGACAGTAAAAAACAATTGGCTTGTGGCGTTGCCGAGATCGAAGGTTAATGCGAGTGTGGAAATGTGGCTTTGAGCAATAGGCGATTTTTGTGCCACTTTCTTACCATTAGTTTGCCACGCAGCGTTGTTACCGTACTGCCTGGATAAACGAGAAAGCAGAGAAAATGAAGATTTTGATCGTCGGCGGAAACGGATTTATTGGCCGACATATTGCTGGCGCTGCGATTGGGCAGGGCCATCAAGTCGTGCGCGGTGTTCGACGCGAAAAAATGGAGCCGACCAACACCATTGCGTGCGATATGCAGCGTGATGTGATGGTAAAAACATGGCTGCCGCGCCTGACCAATATTGATGCGGTGATCAATTGTGTGGGCGTGCTGCGTGCGACTAAACAGGTGATGCAAGCAGCGCATTGTGATGCACCTGCCGCGCTCGCTAGTGCTTGCGCAGAATCAAAAAAACCATTTCTACATGTCTCGGCACTCGGTTTGAATCATGCCGCCGACACGCCTTATTTCACAACCAAACGCGATGGTGAAGACGCCGTGCGTACGGCACATTCTGGCGCGATTATCGTGCGGCCTTCGCTGGTATTTGGCCATGATTCGCCCGCCACCCAGCTGCTGCTGATGCAATCACATTTACCCGTGCTGTGTTTGCCCACTGATACCAAAGCCATCGCGCCGATTCATGTCGACGACCTTGCCGCGCTGTGCTTGTCCTTGATCGGCACGGTGCGTGCGCTGGGTTGTGATGTCGATGCGGTGGGCGCTACAGAATGCACGATCGCGGACTATGTACAAACATTGCGCATCGCGCGCGGCAACCCCCGCGCCGCGCTGGTGCGCGTCCCCAATCGCTGGATGCGCATGGGCCTTAAATGCGCCGCGTTTTGCGGCGCGCGCACCATCACGCCAGAAGCGCTCGACTTGATGGAACATGACCACACAGGCGATGCTCGATCATTCACCCGCTGGATGCGCCGCGCACCTGCGGCGATGACGGCGTTTCAATCGTTGGCCCATTAGCGCTGTACGCGCTAAGTTGATTCACCAACCCTAAACGGTCATCCCAAACCCGGCTTTATTGGGTGAGGAATGTGCTTTTTCTGAATATATCGCGGCGCAATGAAGCGGATGCCTCAGGAAAAGCCGTTCGGGACGAAATGTGAAGAGGGCTAATAAGGGCGGGCGTCACGGGGCATAAATAGCCCAAGCGCCGCCCTCACGCTAGTGTTTCTACCTTGGAAGCGCCGACGAGCCCATCAAGTATTCATCCACTGACCGCGCGCATTGGCGGCCTTCGCGGATCGCCCAGACGACCAGTGATTGGCCCCGGCGCATGTCGCCGGCCGCGAATACTTTCGGGTTGGCGGTCTGGTATGCGCCTTTGCCGGTTGCATCACCTTCCGTGGAGGCCTTGACGTTGCTGCGCGCATCTTGCTCCACCCCGAGTGCGACAAATTGTTCGAGCAAGCCCTGCTGTGCCGGGCCCATAAAGCCCATCGCCAGGAGCACCAGATCGGCTTTCATGTCGAATTCGGAGCCGGGAATTTCCTGCATTTTCCCGTCTCTCCATTCGACTTTCACGGCAACCAATTTTTCAACCTTGCCATTGCTGCCGACGAATTTTTTAGTCGCCACCGACCAGTCGCGCTCACAGCCTTCTTCATGCGATGACGAAGTGCGCAGCTTCACCGGCCAGTAGGGCCACACCAGCGGTTTGTTTTCCTGATTGGGTGGCTGCGGCAGTAATTCAAATTGGGTAATGCTCGTCGCGCCGTGGCGGTTGGAGGTGCCGACGCAATCGCTGCCGGTATCGCCGCCACCAATGACCACGACATGTTTTGCGGTCGCCATAATCTGCTGGGGCACTTTATCGCCCGCCACAATTTTGTTTTGTGACGGCAAAAAATCCATCGCGAAATGAATGCCGTCCAGCTCGCGACCGGGCACCGGCAAATCGCGCGGCCATTCCGCGCCGCCGCTCAAAATCACCGCGTCGAAATCTGCCACCAGTGCTGACGCGGGCGTGCTGTTTGCATCGCTGCCGCCAATATTCTGGCTCACGCGGAATTTGACGCCTTCGGCTTCCATTTGCGTAACGCGGCGGTCAATATGCGATTTTTCCATCTTGAAATCGGGGATGCCGTAACGCAGCAGGCCGCCAATGCGATCTGATTTTTCAAACACGATCACGTCGTGCCCAACCCGTGCCAGCTGCTGCGCTGCCGCCATGCCCGCCGGACCGGAGCCGACCACGGCCACGCGCCTGCCGGTCTTGTGCGCCGGCGGTTGCGGCACGACCCAGCCTTGGTCCCAACCCTTGTCGATGATCGCGTGCTCAATTGATTTAATGCCGACCGCGTCGTTGTTGATGTTTAGCGTACACGCAGCCTCGCAAGGCGCCGGGCACACGCGGCCGGTGAACTCCGGGAAGTTATTCGTCGAGTGCAAGGTATCCAGCGCCTCACGCCAATTTTGACGAAACACGAGATCATTAAAATCAGGAATGATGTTGTTGACTGGGCACCCGGTCTGGCAAAACGGAATGCCACAATCCATACAGCGCGCACCCTGTGTTTTCGCTTCGGCGTCGGTCAGATGCAGCACGAACTCTTTGAAATTTTTTACTCTCTCTGCAGGCGGAATAGAGGCCTCGCTCAAGCGTTCAAATTCGAGAAAACCGGTTGCCTTACCCATCTTATGCTGCCTCTTTTTGTTTAATCGCTACAGCCTCTATGGCCGCTTTTTTAGCCGCCAATTCGCCCAATGCACGCTTATATTCTGTCGGCATCACTTTCACAAATTTGGGTGCCCACACCGCCCAGTTGGCGAGGATCGTTTTTGCCCGCTCGCTACCGGTTAATTTTGCGTGATTATCGATCAGCGATGTCAGCAACATCGTATCGGCCATGCCTTTGTGTGAGGTGGTGGATGGCGCATCGTTGAGGGCTTCCAATTCCACCATCGCCATGTTGCAGCGCCGGGCCAACAGCCCATCTTCATCCAGCACATAGGCCACGCCGCCTGACATGCCGGCGCCGAAATTACGGCCTGTCGCCCCCAGCACGACCACGGTGCCGCCGGTCATATATTCACAGCCATGATCGCCGGTGCCTTCGACCACCGCTGAAGCGCCTGAATTGCGCACGCAGAATCGCTCGCCCGCCACCCCGCTAAAATACGCTTCACCCGAAGTGGCACCGTACATCACCGTATTACCGACGATGATATTCTCCAGCGGGTCGCCTCTGAAGGCCCGGCTGGGCTTGACAATAATGCGCCCCCCGCTCAAGCCTTTGCCAACGTAATCATTGGCTTGGCCCGTGAGGTTCAGCGTAATCCCGTGCGCGAGGAATGCGCCGAAACTTTGGCCCGCCGTACCAGATAAATCTACATGAATGGTATCGTCCGGCAAGCCCGTGTTGCCATAACGTTTTGCGACCTCGCCCGACAGCATCGCGCCAACCGTGCGATTAGCGTTACGAATATTCTCGGCAATCACCACCCGCTGTTTTTTGTCCAGCGCGGGCTGCGCGGAGGCGATAAGCGCATTGTCCAGCGCACTGTCGAGCCCGTGATCCTGGGTCTCGCAATGATGACGCGCGACTTCCGCTGGCATCTTGGGCAGATAGAAAATTTTCGAGAAATCGAGCCCCTTCAATTTCCAGTGATCGACGCCGCCACGCGTATCGAGCAAATCGGCACGACCAATTAATTCATTAAACGTGCGCACGCCCATCTCCGCCATCAGCTCGCGCACTTCTTCGGCCACAAAGAAAAAATAATTCACCACGTGCTCCGGCTGGCCGGTAAATTTTGCGCGTAGCGCCGGGTCTTGCGTGGCCACGCCCACCGGGCAGGTATTCAGATGGCATTTGCGCATCATGATGCAGCCTTCGACCACCAACGGAGCCGTGGCAAAACCGAATTCATCCGCCCCTAGCAATGCACCAATCAATACGTCGCGGCCGGTTTTCATTTGCCCATCCACCTGCACCGCGATACGGCCGCGCAAGCGATTCATCACCAGCGTCTGTTGCGTTTCAGCCAAGCCCAGCTCCCACGGTGTGCCGCAATGCTTGACCGAGGAAATGGGTGCTGCACCGGTGCCGCCGTCGTGGCCCGCAATCGTCACATGATCGGCCTTCGCTTTTGCCACGCCCGCCGCGATCGTGCCAACGCCGACTTCTGACACCAGCTTCACCGAGATTGAGGCAGAAGAATTGCAGTTTTTCAAATCATGAATCAGCTGCGCCAAATCTTCGATGGAATAAATATCGTGGTGGGGCGGGGGCGAAATCAGGCCGACGCCGGGCGTGGCGTGGCGCACCTTGGCAATCCACTCGTCCACCTTGTGGCCGGGGAGCTGACCACCTTCGCCGGGCTTGGCCCCCTGGGCCATCTTGATTTGCAGCTCGTCGGCATTCGTCAGATAATGCGCCGTCACGCCGAAGCGCGCCGAGGCGATCACCCTCCGGCACCTCGCCATGCACACCTCCGGCCTGCCCCGCGTGCCGGCCGACCTGCCGCTGGACAGCCCCGACCCCTACGCCAACTACGGCGCGGATCGGCTCTATGCAGCCCTGGCCGGCATCCGGCTGACCCGCTGGCCGGGCGACGCCTTCGAGTATTCCAACCTCGGCGCCGGACTGCTGGGCCACGCGCTCGGGCTGCGGGCCGGGCAGGGATACGAGGCGCTGCTCGCCGCGCGCATCCTGGCACCCCTGGGCATGGCCAGCACCGCCGTCCGCCTGCCGCACGCGCTGGCCGCCCGCTTCGCATCCCCGCACGACGACAGCGGTGACCCCGTGCCCGCCTGGAACCTCGGCGTCCTGTCCGGCGCCAGCGGCCTGCGCTCCACCGCCCGCGACATGCTGCTGTTCCTGGAAGCCCTGCTGCACGGCGACGCCGGGCCGCTTGGCCCGTCAGCCGCCGTGCTCGCCACCCCAGCAGAGGCCGGCGGCCTCGGCTTCGGCCTGCAACAGCCCGAAGGCCACATCACCGTGCAGCACGAGGGCGGGACCGGCGGCACCCGCA
>ENA-OFCD01000108-OFCD01000108.1-metagenomes-genome-assembly--contig:-NODE-108-length-53646-cov-7.355526_pt1 | contig 53646 bp, 52 predicted proteins | sample MGYA00153392_OFCD01 | MGnify analysis MGYA00153392 | reverse complement strand
ACACGTGCGGGATGCCGTGCAGGAGCGCCGACAGGTGACCCGCCAGGTCGGCGTACCAGGTGTGGCTGTGCACGAGATCACAGGCCGCCGTGGCCGCGGCGATGCGGAGGTCGACCGAGAACGTCTGCAGGGCGGCGTTCTGGTCGACCAACCCCGGGTCCGCGGCATGCGCGACGGCGCCCAGGGACGTGCCGCCGAAGGAGTGCACGTCGACCTCTGCCAGCCGGCGGAGCTCCCGCACCAGGTATTCGACGTGCACGCCTGCCCCGCCGTACACCTCTGGGGGCCATTCCCGGGTCAACACGCCGATGCGCATGCAACGCAACCTAGATGGAAGGTGGCAAGTGGTACAGGATGCGGGCATGAGTGCACCGCGCGTCCTCGGCATCGTCCTGGCCGGTGGTGAGGGCAAGCGCCTGAACCCGCTCACCGCGGACCGGGCGAAACCGGCCGTGCCGTTCGGTGGGATCTACCGGCTCGTCGACTTCGTGCTCTCGAATCTGGTGAATGCCGGGTATCTGCGAATCGTGGTGCTGACGCAGTACAAGTCGCACTCGCTCGACCGGCACATCACCACGACCTGGCGGATGTCGACGCTGCTGGGCAACTACATCACTCCGGTGCCCGCGCAACAGCGGCTCGGCCCGCAGTGGTTCCGCGGGTCCGCCGACGCGATCCACCAGAGCCTGAACCTGGTGTACGACGACGAGCCCGACCACATCGTCGTCTTCGGCGCCGACCACGTCTACCGGATGGACCCTCGGCAGATGGTCGAGCAGCACATCGCCAGCGGCGCCGGTGCGACCGTCGCGGGCATCCGCGTACCGCGTGAGCAGGCGACGGAGTTCGGCGTCATCCAGACCTCCGACGGCCGGCGCATCGAGGCCTTCCTGGAGAAGCCGGCCGACCCGCCGGGCCTGCCGGACGACCCGTCGATGACGTACGCCTCGATGGGCAACTACGTCTTCTCGACCGAGGCGCTGCTGGCGGCCGTCAAGCTCGACGCCGGCGACGACGGCTCGGTGCACGACATGGGCGGCAACATCATCCCGATGTTGGTCGCGTCCGGCCGCGCAGAGGTCTACGACTTCCGCGACAACGACGTGCCGGGCTCGACCGAGCGCGACCAGGGCTACTGGCGAGACGTCGGCACCCTGGACAGCTACTACGACGCACACATGGACCTGATCTCGGTCCACCCGGTTTTCAACTTGTACAACCGGCACTGGCCGATCCTCACCAGCACCGGTACGCACCCGCCGGCGAAGTTCGTCTTCGACGAGCCCGGCCGGATCGGGCGGGCGATGAACAGCCTGGTCAGCCCCGGCGTCATCGTGTCGGGCGGCAGCGTACGCAACTCGATCCTGTCGCCCGGCGTACGCGTGCACAGCGGAGCCGATGTGAGCGGCGCGGTGCTCATGCACGGCGTCGACATCGGCCGGGGTGCCCGGGTCGGCCGGGCCATTCTGGACAAGAACGTCGCGGTGTGGCCGGGCGCCAGCGTGGGGATCGACCCGGCGGTAGACCGGGAAAGAGGCTTCACGGTCACCGACGGTGGCGTCACGGTGATCGGCAAGGGCGAGCAGGTCGTCGTGTGACGCACGGCCCGACAGTCAGGAGTTTTCGCGCAGCCGCCCGGCCAGCGATGCCGGGTCCAGGTACGCCGGCTGCGTCGTCGCCAGCCAGTCGGCCAGAACCGCGGCGAGGCGGTCCGGCTCGGTGAGGTGCGGGAAGTGGCCGGAGCGCTCGAAGACCTCCAGGCGGGCGGTCGGCACGGCGGCCGCCAAGGCAGTGCCGTGCGCCAGTGGAATGATCGCGTCGCGGGCCCCCCACACCACGAGCAGCGGGAGGTCGGCGGCCAGGTAGAGCCGGTCGCGGGCGTCGACGCGCTGGCCGCGTACGTCGAGGACCGAGCGGGCGGTGTGGATGAAGGCCTCGCGGGTCGCGGCGTCGCCGAGCGAACCGTACCCGTGCAGCGCCGCGCCGACCGCGGGCGAGACGGGGACGCCGAGCTTGCCCAGCAGCTCACCCACCTTGCCGCCGGCCTGTCGTACCCACCGGTGGGCGATGACGGGCAGCACGAGCTCCGCACCGGGCAGCGTGGCGGCCCGCAGGAACGCGCTGACCTCCGGTCCCAGGCCACCGGCGCCAACCAGGGCCAGGCGTTCCACCCGCTCGGGGAACTGGTAGGTGAATTGCATCGCGATGCCGCCGCCGAGCGAGTGTCCGACCAGGGTGATCCGGTCGTGACCAAGTGCGGCCAGCAGGTCGCGGATCCCGCAGGCATGGGCGCCGAGTGAGTAGTCGCCGCGCGGCTTGGCACTGCCACCGTGGCCGAGGAGGTCGGGGGCCAGGACGTGGTGGGTGGCGGCCAGCCGCTCCATCACCCGCTCCCACTGCTGGGCGTCCGAGGCGATCCCGTGCACGAGGACGACGACCGGGCGGGCTGGCTCGCCGGGTGCCGGTGCGCCTGCCTCGGCGTAGCGGACGAGGTCGCCGTGTACCTGTCGCTCGGTGTACGCCACGGCTGAGGTGTGCGGGTCGGTCGCCACATCACCATGGTGTTACCCGGGGTAATAGCCGTCAAGGCGGCGCTGGACACGTCGACAGGCTGTGGGGGGCGTCCTGCTGTTACCGGCGGTAACCCGCTATTTCCCGGAATGCCCGTGTCAGGCTTCACCGTCGAGCCCCAGGAAGATAAGCAGACCTTGCAGAAATGGCTTCACGAGTGCGCGGCCGACGTCATCCGGCCGGCCGTCGCCGAATGGGACGAGCGTGAGGAAACTCCCTGGCCCATCATCCAGGAGGGCGCAAAGGCCGGCACCTACTCGACAGGGCGGCTCTCGCTGAGCGGCATACCGCCCGCCTGATGCTGGTCCTGAGGGAGGGCCACCGTCGGCGCGAACGGGTGGAGCTCGCCGTCGGCGCGTACCCGGCCGCGATCGAGGCCCCGCCACAGTTCTACCGTTTCCTGCTACGCCGCCATCGGCCCGGCGAAGCGGTTGAGCGCGGTGCCGGCGGCGGATGGTGCGGTGGCTTGATGGGGCGGATCGACACGACGGAGCGGTGACGCGCTGGTATTTCCTGTGACCGAGAACATCGGGGGAGGCTGGCAAAGCGCCGAGCAATGGGTGGCAAGGGAGACCGGCAGTGCACGTCGCCGGGGCCGGGGGTGTCAAGCAGCCCGCCACCGGACCGGGCGGCCGTCCGCGAGGGCCTGGGGCTACCCTCTGGCGCTCCCGACCCGGGACGGCGCACCTCGCTCCGGCGAGTGCCCATCCCGTGCCCATCCACTCCCGCGGGCACATAACGCCTCTCCCGTGCGTTGTGCCCGCGCCGGAGACGAACTGAAAGGGGCCGAACAGCATGGCCACCGACTACGACCAGCCACGACGCAACGAGGCCGACGACCTCGGGGAGGACAGCCTCGAGGAGCTCAAGGCCCGTCGGGCGGAGGCCCAGGCCAGCAGCGTTGACGTCGACGAGACCGACCTCAATGAAGCCCTCGAGCTGCCAGGCGCCGATCTGTCTGGTGAAGAGCTCACCGTGCGGGTCCTGCCTAAGCAGAGCGACGAGTTCACCTGCTCGTCCTGCTTCCTCGTGCACCACCGCAGCCAGCTGGCGTCCGACAAGGGTGGCCGGCTGGTGTGCCGCGAGTGCGCCGCCTGACCTGTCCATGACTGAGTCGGGCAGCTCGCCGCCGAGCACGGGGCCGGTCGCCCCGTCGCCCGCTCTGTCCCCCAGCGCCGTCGTGCTGGCACAGCTCGAAGGGATGCGCCTCGAGCCCCGTGACGGCGATGCTGCGGGCCCGGGGGTGCTTTTCGTATGGGCCTTTGCGAGCCCCGGCAACCGAGAGGCCACCGGCCCGGTCGACCGCTTCGCGAACATGCTGCGCAGCCCGCTCTACCGGGGCCTGCTCGAGCACCGCGCCGCCCAGCTGGGGCCGCCACGTGTGATCGGTGAGCAGGCCCAGCAGGAGGTCCTGGTGCTGACGGCCGACGACCGGACAATGGGCTTCACCTGGGTGCTGGGTCGCCAGTCCGATCCGCCGTACGCCGGTTGCTGGATGACCGACGGTGTCCTGCGGCACCCCGAGGAAGGCGAGCGGTGAACCTGGGCCGCCGGTCTCGGGGGGAGCAGGTCTCCGCCGGCAAGGAACTGGTCCGCCGGGTGGAGGTCGGCGAGATACTCGAGCGGCTCGGCACCGACGGCGTCGGTCCTACCGAGCGCGGCCGGCTGCTGGTGCGACTGGCGGAGGCGCTGGCGGGGATAGGCCGAGCTGCGGGCGGGCGGGCGGTGCTCACGGGGCGGGCCCTTGCGGACGTCGTCGCCGACCTCGCCCCGCACGTGCCAGTGCGCGACCTCGCCACCCTGCGTGGCCATCACGGTGGTCTGACCGGTGATGCCCTTGCCGAGGCGCTGGTGGCCACCGCATCCCGCACCACGGCAGGGGTCGGGGCGGCCGGCGGGGCCCTTGCTGCCGTGCAACTCGCCGCACCGCCCTCGTTGCTCGCCGCACCGCTCCAGGTTGCGGCCGAGACCGTGGCTGTGGTCCTGGTCGAACTCAAACTCGTCGCAGAGCTGCATGTCGTACACAACGTGATTGCGGCCGGCGGCCCGGGGGAGCGGGCGGCGGCCTACCTGCAGGCGTGGGTGAGCCGGCGAGGCCTGGACATCGGCGCGGCCGGCGGGCTGTCGGTCGTCCTCAAGACCGCTGCCCGCCAGCAGTTGCGTGGCCGGCTGGTGCGACGTTTCGGCCGCAATCTCTCGACCCTCGCGCCATTTCTGGCCGGCGCAGTGGCCGGCGCCGAGCTCAACCGCCGGGAGACCCGGGCGCTGGGCGATGCCTTGCGAGCGGACCTCCGGCGGCACCTCCTCCAACGCTGAGTTGTGTCCTCGAACGCTGAGCTGTGCCCCGCTGAGTTATGCGTCGGCGAGGGCGCCGCGTCCGGTGGGCGCGGGCAGCTTGGGAAGCAGCCGGCTCAGCAGCAGGCCGGCGAGGAAGACCACGACCTCGAGCACCAGCGTGCGCTGCACCGCGCGCAGCCAGGTGTTGGCGGTCGCGGACCGTGCGGCGGCAGCGAACAGCGGCGCCGACGGGCCGGAGCGGGCCTGGCAGCCCGGCGGGGTGTGCGACGGGTCGGTGGCGTTGGCCTGCCGGGCGAAGCAGGTCTGGAAGCCCTCTGTGGCAGCGACCGCCTGCTCCCGGGGGAGGCCGGCTGCGACCAGGCGGTCGGGCAGGCCGCTGGTCGCGCCCCGGGCGCTGTCCGCAGCGCCCCCGCCCACCAGGCCGAACAGGACCACGCCGATGACCGCGACACCGAGGGCGCCACCGACCTGCTGCACGCTCGACAGGACGCCGGATGCCGAGCCGGCCTCGCGGCCCTGGATGCCCGCCAGGACCAGGGTGGTCAGCGGGGCGATGAACAGACCGAGCCCGAGGCCGGCGACGAACAGCACCGGCGCGACCTGCCAGCTGTGCAGTCCCGTACCGGCCAGGTGCAGTACGTCGATCAGACCGGCCATGGCCACGACCAGCAGCGCGCAGCCGATCGTCAGGACGTCGCGACCGAGCCGCCTGGCAATGCCGTCGGAGCGCGCGGACGCGATCCCCGACCCCAGCGCGAACGGCAGCGTCGTCAGGCCCGAGTGCAGGGCGTCGTAGCCGAGGCCGACCTGCAGATAGAGCGAGAAGGTGAAGAAGAACGGCGCCACCCCCAGGAAGAAGACGGTGGACAGCAGCACACCGGCCCGGAAGGACGGGTTGGCGAACAGCGTCATGAGAATCAGCGGATCGCGGCTCGCGCGGGTCTTGCGCTGCTGCAGCAGCACGAATGCAGCCAGCACCGGGAGGGCAGCGGCGAGCATCAGGTCCAGCCACAGCGGCCAGCCCCGCGTGCGCCCCTCGGTCAGCGGGTAGACGAGTAAGAACAAGCCGACCGTGATCAGCCCAGCGCCTGGCAGGTCCAGACTGGGGGCGTCCGGTGCGCGCGACTCCGGCAGCTCCCGGGCGGCGAGCAGCAGGGCCCCCAGCCCGACCGGGATATTGACCAGGAAGATCATCCGCCAGTCGGTACCGAACAGGTTCGCCTTGATGAGGATGCCACCGATGACCGGTCCCAGGATCGTCGCGAGCCCGATCGTCGCGCCGAAGACCCCGAAGGCCTTACCCCGCTCACGTGGCGCGAAAGTCACCTGGATCACCGCGAGGACCTGCGGGAACATCAGACCGCTGCCGAAGCCTTGCAGCACCCTGGCCAGCACGAGCGTGGTGGCGTCGGGGGCGAGCCCGCACAGCAGGGACGCGACGGTGAACACCGTCATCCCTGACATGAACAACCGCTTGCGACCATAGATGTCGCCGAGCCGCGCGGCCGTGATCAGGGTGCAGGCGAAGGCCAGCTGGTAGCCCGAAAGCACCAGCTGGACAGCGGAGAATGACGCGCCGAGATCAGTCTGGATAGACGGCACCGCGACGTTGACGATCGAGATGTCAAGCAGCTGGACGAAGACCGCGGTCAGCACGATCCCGAGGATCAGGGACGGGTGGATGGCCCGGACGGTGCCAGTGGCGGGCGAGGTGGTGGTGGTGGCGGGCTGCGAGGTCACCGGCGCACGCTAGACCGGGCCACCGCCGCGGACTACTCAGACGGTGTCGAGGAAGTCCCGGATCAGCCTCGTCGTCCGCGCCGGGTGCTCGAAGTGCGGTACGTGCCCGCAGTCCCCGATCACGACGGAGGTCGCGCTCGGCAGGGCGTTGCTCACATGGTGGGCGAAGGACGCCGGCACCAGCCGGTCGCGGTCGCCCCAGACGAACAGTGCCGGTGGGAGCAGCCCGGGCAGCCGGTCCCAGAACCCGCGCCGGCCATGCGCCTCCTCCAGGTAGATCTGCCGGGCGCAGGAGAAGAAGGCCACCCGGTGCGCGGGCGAGCGGAACACCCGGACGGCCTCGTCGGCCGCCGCGTCGTACCAGGCCTCAGGCAGCCGCTCCGGGACGCTCATCATCCCCCGGATACCTTCGATGACCAGGCGGTGCGGCAGCGGGGGCAGTGGCATCCGGGCGAGCTGCGGGCTGAGCACCCGCACCAGGGGGACGTACTGCCGGAGCCGCCGGAACGCCGGTGAGGGCGACAGCAGCACCAGTGCGCGCACCGACGAGGCGTGCGCGAGTCCCGCTTCCAGTGCGATCCGGCCGCCCATCGAGTTGCCGATCAGGACCGCGCCCCGGGTGTGCGTACGGGCCTGGAAGGCCTCGACCCAGGCGGCGAACCAGGCCGAGCTGTACGACGCCGGCGGCGCCTCCGAGCTGCCGAAGCCCGGGGCGTCCGGCGCGAGCACCCGATGGTCGTGGGAGAGGTCGGCAAGCAGCGGCAGCATTGAGGCATTCGTCGCGCCGAGCCCGTGCAGCAGGACGACCGGCGGGGCCGTCGGGTCGCCCGCCTCGAGCCAGGACGTTCGTAGGCCCAGCACCACTGCCTCGTGGGCGCGCGGATGGGTGGCCGGCTGGCTGTCGAGCTCGGTGAACATACCGTCCATCTGCAGCGACAGCGCGAGGTCCCCGCGTACGACGACCCGGCCGTCGAGAAAGGCCTCCACGCCGGACACCCGCCCGGACACGATGTCGGCGAGGGTGTCGGCGCTGCCCCGGACCGTCAGCGTCGGATCGGGGGTGCGGCCGCGTCGCACCCGGCCCCGCGCGCCGTCCAGCTCAACGGTCCACAGGTCGCCGGATCCGGTTTCGAACTCCACGGTCGCGGTGCGGCCGGCGAGCACGGTGCCGGCCAGGCCCGGGCGCAGCCGCTGAGCCAGCAACACGTCCAGATCGGCTCCTGCACCGGGCAGCCGGTGGCCGGCCGGGACCGCCAGGGGTGGGGATGGCTCAGCACTCACCAGCGAACCGTACCCACCGGTAGCGTTGCGCAGCGGCTGGCTGCGGGGGACGCGCCCGCTCAGACCATTCGCGGGCGTCGCGACGGGAAGCCGGTGAGGCGCTCGATCTGGGCCGCGAGCCCCAGCAGGAGCTGCTCCTGTCCGGGCCGCCCGACGAGCTGGACAGCGAGCGGCAGCCCGTCGGCGGTGAGCCCGGCCGGGACGCTGATCGCGGGCTGGCCGGTGACGTTCCATGCAACGGTGAACGCCGCCCGCCGCCCGGCGGTCGCCAACGTCCGAAGTCCGGTGTGCGCTCCGACCCGCTCCGGTGGGCTGGGCAGGACCGGCGTGACCAGGACGTCGGCGCCACCGGGGAGCACGGTCAGGCGTGCGGCGGCCCGGTCGCCGGCCGCCTGGGCGCGGGCCAGCATCCAGGGGGAGATCCGGCGCCCGACGCTGCCGACCGCACGGGTCCGCGGCTCGGTCCGCGAGGGGTCGGCAAGCCGCGCGAGGTCCTGCGCCGCACCGGCGCCGTACCGGGCAAGAAAGCTGGCCTGGACGCCGGAGAGGTCAGGGTCGGCCTCGACCACCCGGTGCCCCAGCCCCCACAGCACGGTCAGGATGCCTTGCAGCGCACCGCGCACGGCGGGCGCCACCCGCGTCGGCACCGCGCCCCTGGTGCTCCAGGCCACCGTCAGGGTGCCCGGCTCGCGGACCTCCAGCGCCATGCCGGCGAGCACCGCCAGGACGTACGCCTGGTCGGCCACGTCTCTGGTCAGCACACCCGCCACCGACATCCCGTACCAGTGGTCGACAGGCGACGCGTCGGGCCCGAGCGGGACCCGCCCGCGCTCCGGCTTGAGCCCGACCAGGTGGGTGCACGCCGCCGGGATGCGGATCGAGCCGCCGCCGTCGGATGCTGTCGCGGCAGCCACCATGCCGGCGGCCACCGCGGTCGCGGATCCGCCGGAGGACCCGCCGGAGGTGTGCCCGGGGCTCCACGGGTTGCGGGTGATCCCCCAGGTCGCCGACTCGGTGAAGGGCCACAGCGCCAACTCGGGCAGGTTCGTGGTGCCGATGACGACCGCCCCCGCGGCGCGCAGCCGGCGTACCAGCTCGGCGTCGTGGGTCGCGGCCGGCTCCGGTGAGCCGGTGCCCTGCATGGCCGCGGTCCCGGCGATGGCAACGCTGTCCTTGACGGCGACCGGGATCCCGAGCAGCGGCAGGTCCTGACCGGTGGCGCGGGCCGCGTCGGCCGCCGCCGCCTCGCCGCGTGCGGTGTCGGTGAGCACGGTACGAAAGGCGCGTAGGTGGCTGTCCAGCCGGGCGATGCGAGCCAGGCACAGCTCGACCAGCTGCACCGAGGTCAGCCGTCCGGCTCGCAGGAGATCGCGCTGCCCGAGCACTCCGGCGTAGGCGATGTCCTCGGAGTCCAGGTCGGGGTCCACGCGCGCTCCTGCGTCGGGTGGGTCGCCGTCGGCCCGGGGTGCGGAGCCTATCGGCGGCCGCCGACAGACGTCAGTTGCCGACCTCCTCGACGCCCGGCGGCAGGTGGCCGGTGGCCCTGGTCCACGACGAGGCGACGCCTTTGGTGGCCAGCATCCGGGCGACCGCCACGATGACCCCGCTGGCGACGGCCCAGAGCAGGGCCTCGCTCCAGGTCGTCCCGGGAACAGCCGGGTTGCGCGGCGGCTCACCGCCCCTGGTCTTCGCCCAGCCCTTGTCGAGCACGGAGCGGGCGAGCTTGGCCGCAACGATCCCACTGCCGACGCCGAGAGCCTTGTAGACGACTTTCCCCGCTGCAGACATGCCGGCGATTGTGCCCCCTCCCCACAGGTGCACGCCCGCGCCCCTGGCTACCCCTGGTGCACACCCCGTCAGCGGGAGGTCGGGATGAGCGAGTTCACCAAGGGCGACGAAGTCACCTGGAAGTCACATGGCGGCGAGGCCGTCCACAAGGGCGACGCACTGACCAGGGAGTGAGCCGTCCGGCGAGCCGGAAGCGGGTCAGCGCGGCAGGAAGGGCACCTTGATCGGGGTTCGGCGCAGCCCCGAGGCGATCGACTTCACGTAGTCGGTGAGCACGGTTGGCGCGAGCGAGTCGGCGAGCACGCCGCCCACGGCATCCGCACCGACCAGGTACCGCGCGAGCGGTACGGGGTTGGACAGGGCGATCCGGATGGTGCGGGCGACCCACACCGGGTCCGGCAGCCGGTCGGAGCGGGCGGCGAGCGACTCGGCGCGCGCGTAGGCCGCGGCGTACCTGGCGTTGGTCGCCGCCGGGAAGCCGCCCTCCTTGGCGGCCGACCAGACGTCGGTGCCGAACATGCCGGGCTCGATGAGTACGACGCGCACGCCGTCGGCCTCGACTTCGATACGCAGCGCATCGGTGACCGCCTCGAGGGCGTGCTTGCTCGCGCAGTACCAGCCCATCAGGGGGGTGGAGAGCCGGCCGGCGATCGAGCTGACGTTGATGATGCGGCCCTCCCGGCGGGCCCGCATGCCAGGCAGGACCAGCCTGGCAAGGCGGATGGGCGCGACCAGGTTGGTCTCGAGCTGCCGACGTACCAGCACGTCCAGGACGTCCTCGACGGCGCCGGACTGCGCGTAGCCCGCGTTGTTGACCAGCGCGTGCAGCCCGCCCGTGCGCTCCTCGACCTCGCGTACGCCGGCCGCGCAGCTGTCGGCGTCGTCGACGTCGAGCTGGACGGTGTGCACCGTGACGCCGCGCTCGGCTGCCGCCTGCTGGACCACCTCGGCCTTGGCCGGGCTGCGTACCGATCCGTGCACCTCCCAGCCGGCGCCGGCCAGCTCGAGCGCGGTGACCAGGCCGATGCCGCTGTTGGCACCGGTGACGAGCACGGACTTACTCACAGGTGCTCCTGGTGCAGAGGGGACGGCCCGGGCAAGGGTACGGCGGGGTCGGCCACAGGTAGCGTCCCGGACGTGCATGCGGATGATCAGGGGGACGGCGTGCTGGAGATTGTGCTGCGCCGGCTCGACCCCGACGTGCCGCTCCCGGCGTACGCACGGGAAGGCGACGCGGGCTGTGACCTGGTGACCACCGTTGACGTCACCCTGGCGCCGGGGGAGCGGGCGCTGCTGCCGACCGGCATCGCGATCGCGCTACCCACCGGGTACGCCGCGTTCGTGCACCCGCGCAGCGGTCTGGCCGCCCAGTACGGCGTCGGCCTGGTCAACGCGCCGGGCACGATCGACGCCGGCTACCGCGGCGAGATCAAGGTGGTGCTGATCAACCACGACCCGCGCGAGCCCATCCGGCTGCGACGGCTTGACCGCGTCGCACAACTGGTTGTCCAGCGGGTCGAGCACGTCGCCTGGCGGGAGAGCGACGAGCTCCCGCCGTCGGTACGCGGACAGGGCGGGCACGGCTCCACAGGCGGGTACGCCTGCGAAGACCGGGCGCGACAGGGCCAAGCGGTGCGGTCGGCACCGGCGGCGGCAGAAGTAGGAGCCTAGGCATGTTCGGCAGGCGTAAGCGCGCGAAGGACGAGACGGCCGGGCCGGGCGGTGCCCAGGTGGACGGCACCCACGTCGACGCTGACGAGGAGTTCGTCGACGACCTCGACGAGCATGACCGGACCTACGAGGATGGCCTGCTGCTCGCCGAGATCGAGGCGCAGGAGTCGCAGCCGGTGCCGCCGCCGCGCCCGCAGGGGCCGTGGGACGCGGCCGACGCGCCGCAGGACGAGGTGGCCCGGATCGACCTGGGCGGGTTGCTCGTCCCGGTGCCGGCCGATACCGAGGTGCGCGTCGACGTCAGCCCGGAGGGTGCGGTCGTCGCGGCGACCCTCGTCCAAGGCGAGGGCGCTGTGCAGGTCAATGCGTTCGCGGCCCCCCGGAGCGAGGGCATCTGGTCCGAGGTCCTCGACGAGATCGCCGAGTCGCTGCGCTCGACCGGTGGCGAGGCGGAGCGCGTCGACGGACCGCACGGGCCGGAGCTGCGCGCCAACGTTCCGACCCCGGCGCCGGACGGCCAGGGCGTCGTGATGGCGCCGGCCCGCTTTGCCGGAGTCGACGGGCCACGGTGGTTCCTGCGCGCTCTCTACACCGGGACCGCGGCGACCGACGCCGCAGCGGCCGCCGGGCTCGAGGCGGCCGTGCGCAATGTGGTCGTCGTACGCGGCAGCGACCCGATGGCGGTGCGCGACGCGCTGCCGCTGCGGCTGCCCCTGGACGCGACCCAGGCCCTGGCCGACGTCGCAGCCGAAGACGAGGACGCCGGCGACCCGCTCGCGCTCGCGGAGCGCGGTCCGGAGATCACCGAGACGCGCTGACCGGGCGGTCAGCTAGGCCTATCGTGAGTGCGTGAGCACCAGCACCGACAAGCCCGGTCGTCTCCGCCGTGCGCTGCACCGGCTGACCGCTGATGAGGACGACCTCCAGGCCGAGGACCTGCAGGTCGAGGTCGCCCAGGCGGGCGCGACCGCCGTCGCACGATGCAGCCTGGGTGGCGAGGTGTGCGTGGCCGGCACGTTGCGGACCGTCGTACTGCGTCCGCTGGCCGGGACGCCGACCCTTGAGGCCGAGCTGTACGACGGCAGTGGCGCCGTCACGCTGGTCTTCCTGGGTCGTCGGCGGATCCGGGGGATCGAGCCCGGCCGGGCGCTGGTCGCCCGCGGCCGACTGACCCGTCAGGACGGCCGCCCGACGCTGTACAACCCGGCCTACGAGTTGCGGCCGGTCGGTGCCTGACGGGCCGCGCACGTCCGACGACCTGTCGCCGACGGCCTTCAGCGAGGCACTGGGTGGCGGACGCGGGCTGCTGGACAGCGCGCTGCCAGCGACGGTGTTCGTTCTGGTCCGTATCGCCACCGGGTCGCTCGGCACGGCGATCGCCGTCGCGCTCGCGACCGGGGCCGTCCTGCTCGCGGTCCGACTGCGACGTGGTGAGCCGCTGCAGCAGGTCGGCAGCGGCTTCTTCGGGCTGGTCCTGGCGGTCGTCGTGGCCCGCGCCACCGGTACGGGCAAAGGCTTCTTTCTGCCCGGCATCCTCACCACGGCGCTGACCGGTCTGGGGTTCGTCGTCTCGCTGGCGGTGCGCCGCCCGGCCGTGGGTCTGGCGCTGGCGGCCTACGACGGGAAGTACGCCGGCTGGCGGGACCACCCCGGGCTGCGCCGCGCCTGCCAGACCGCCACGGCCGTGTGGGCGGTGACCTTCTTCGTGCGCGCCGGCGTCGCCTACTGGGTCTACTCGCTGCCCGGCGACCGTGACGGCCTGCTCCTGGTCGTCGTCAACGCGGTGAAGTGGCCGCTGATCGGCGGTGCGGCCCTGTTGACCGTGCTGCTGGTCAAGCGCTCCGGCTGGACGGCGCCTGCCTTGGCCGAGCCGGAGCCGGAGCCGGCCTGAGCGGCGGCCCCTACTCGCGCGGGGGTGTGCCGGGATGCACGCGATGACCGCCGAGCAGCGCGTCGAGCTCGTCCTCGACCTCGACGGTCGCCACGAGCAGCAACTCGTCGCCGCCCTCGAGGGTCGCGTCCGGCGTCGGCACGATGACGCGACCGTCGCGCAGGACCGCGACCAGCGCGGCGTCCTGCGGCCAGCTGATGCTGCCTACGGTCTTGCCGACGATGGCGGCGTCCGCCTCCAGGGTGAGCTCGACCAGGTTGGCCTGACCCTGGCGGAACGTCAGCAGCCGGACGAGGTCGCCGACCGACACCGCCTCCTCGACGACGGCGGCCAGCAGCCGCGGCGAGGAGACCGAGACGTCGACGCCCCAGGACTCGTTGAACAGCCACTCGTTCTTCGGGTGGTTGACCCTCGCCACGACCCGGTCCACGCCGAACTCGGTTTTCGCCAGCAGCGAGACGACCAGGTTGACCTTGTCGTCACCGGTCGCCGCGACCACGACGTCGCAGTCCTGCAGCGCCGCCTGCACCAGGATGTCGAGCTCGCAGGCGTCGGCGTGCAGCCACTCGGCCCCCGGCACGGTGGAGACCTTGATGGCCCGCGACTCGCGCTCGATCAGCAGCACGTGGTGGCCGTTGCCCAGCAGCTCGAGGGCGATCGAGCGGCCGACGTTGCCGGCGCCGGCGATGGCGACCCTCAAGGGCTCTCCCGGGGTGCGGTAGCGAATGTGCGGACGACCTGATCGCGCTGCCCGTCGGTCATGACGACATGTACCAGATCGCCTTCCTGCACGACGGTCTGCGCTTGCGGTAGGCGCCCCTCACCGAGCCGGGTGATCAGCGCCACCCGGACACCCGCCGCGGCCTCCAGTGCGCTGAGCCGGTGGCCCACCCACTCCGGGGCGTACGCCACCTCCGCCAGCAGCACGTGGCCGCTCGGGTCGCGCCACTCCGACAGCAGGCCTTCGGGGAGCATCCGGCGGATCACCTGGTCGGCGGTCCAGCGCACTGTCGCCACCGACGGGATGCCGAGCTTCTGGTAGACCTCCGCGCGCCGGGCGTCGTAGATGCGGGCGACGACGTTCTCGATGCCGAAGGTCTCGCGGGCCACCCGGGCGGAGATGATGTTGCTGTTGTCTCCGCTGCTCACGGCGGCGAACGCGTTCGCACGCTCGATGCCGGCCTCGATCAGGGTGTCGCGGTCGAAGCCGATCCCGGTGATCCGCTGGCCGGCAAACTCCGGATGCAGCCGCCGGAACGCCGCCGCGTCCCGGTCGATGACGGCGACGGAGTGGTCGTAGCGCTCGAGGACCTTGGCCAGTACCGAGCCGACCCGTCCGCAACCCATCACAATGACATGCACGTGCTGCCCCCCGGTGTTTGCGCGGGCCCCGGGCCCGCGCGCACGCTACACGCGCAGGTCACACGCACGGCTCGCCCGGACCCGTACGCTCCCCGGCGTGCTCGTGACCAGCGTCCCCTACCCGCTGCGGTCCTCGGACCGACGGTGGGATGTGACCACCGACCTCAGCCCGGCCGACGCTCGCCGCAATGCGGCCGCGGCGCGCGGCGCCGGCGGGTCGTGACGGCCGAGCTGGTGGTCGGGGACCAGCTCGAGCTGGTGACCGGCGCCGCGGCCGCCGGCGGGGCGTGCGTCGCGCGGGCACCTGACGGCCGGGTGGTGTTCGTCCGGCACACGCTGCCCGGCGAGCACGTCCTGGCCAGGGTGACCTCGGCGACCACCTCGTTCCTGCGCGCCGACGCCGTGCAGGTGCTCAGCGCCTCGGTGGACCGCGTCGAGCCGCCGTGCCCGTACGCCGGACCGGGGCGGTGCGGCGGCTGCGACTGGCAGCATGTCGCCCTCGGGCGTCAGCGCGAGCTCAAAGCGGGGCTGGTCGCCGAGCAGCTGCGCCGCATCGCCAAGGTCGAGCGTGCGGTCGTGGTCGAGCAGGTCCCCGGGGCGCCCGACGGGCTCGGCTGGCGTACCCGCGTGACGTTCGCGGTGTCGCCCGACGGGCGCCCCGGGCTGCGCCGGCACCGCTCGCACGACCTGCAGCCGGTGGAGCGGTGCCTGATCGCCGCCCCCGGCGTGCAGCACGTCGGGGCCGAGCGGCTGCGCTGGTACGCCGCGGCCTCGGTCGAGGTCGCGAGCACTGCCGACGGATCGCAGCGGGTCGTCGACGTGCTGCGCGGCGGCCGCGGGAGACCTCGGGTGCCGGCGGTCGATGCGGGCGTGGTCGTCGACGGCCGCCCGCAGGCCGTCCCCCACGGACTGCGGCACGCCGTGCTCGGCCGGCACTTCGAGGTCGCCGCCGGCGGTTTCTGGCAGGTGCACGTAGGGGCGGCCACCGCGCTTGCGCAGGCGGTCATCGGCGCGCTGGAGCCGCAGCCCGGAGAGGCCGTCGTCGACCTGTACGCCGGGGTCGGGCTGTTCGCCGCGCTGCTCGCCGAGGCGGTCGGCGAGACCGGGTCGGTGCTGGCCGTGGAGGCCGACGGCCGGGCGTGCGCCGACGCCGCCCGCAACACCGCCGACCTCCCACAGGTGCGGATCCGTACCGCCGAGGTCGAGCCCGGCCTGCTGCACCGCCTGGCCAGCCCCGGGCCCGAAGGCCAGCCACCGCCCGACCTGATCGTGCTGGACCCGCCGCGTGCCGGTGCGGGGCCCGCCGTCACGGCGGCGCTCGCCGCGCTGCGACCGCGCCGGATCGCGTACGTGTCCTGCGAGCCGGCGTCGTTCGCCCGCGACGCGAAGGTGCTGCTCGACGCCGGCTGGACGATGCCAATAATGCGGGCATTTGACCTCTACCCGATGACCGAGCACGTCGAGCTGGTGGCGGTCTTCGAACCGCCGGCCAGCGGCTGAGCGGCGTGCCGCGTCAGCCGGTGCCGCAGCGGGTCGTCCCGCATGCCGCGCTGCAGTCCTTCCGGCTGCGACGCGGCCGCGTGACCCCGGCTCAAGCGGCCGCGATCGACCGGCTGTGGGGCCGCTGGGGGGTCGACGTCGACGGCCGGCCGCTGGAGCTTGCGGCGTTGTTCGGGCCGGGAGTCCCGGTGATCCTCGAGGTCGGCAGCGGGATGGGGGAGGCCACGGCCACGGCGGCGGCGGCCGACCCGGGCCGCGGTCTGCTGGCGGTCGACGTGCACACCCCCGGGCACGGCAACCTGCTCAGGCTGGTCGAGGCTGCCGAGCTGTCCAACCTGCGGGTCGCCGACGGTGACGCCCGGGTCCTGCTCGGCGAGATGCTCCAGGCCGGGGCTCTCGATGAGGTACGGATCTGGTTCCCCGACCCGTGGCCCAAGGCGCGGCACGCCAAGCGCCGGCTCGTCACCCCGGACTTCCTGGCCCTGGTGGCCGACCGGCTGCGGCCCGGCGGGCTGCTGCACGTCGCGACGGACTGGGCGCCGTACGCCTCGCAGGTCGGCGCAGACCTGACCGACGCGCAGGGCTTGCGGCTGGTCTCCACCGACCGGCTGGCCCGGCCGGTGACCCGTTTCGAGCGTTTGGGTGCGGATGCCGGCCGCACCTCGTACGACCTGGTGGCCCGGCGCCGCTGAGGTTGCCCGGGGGGAGTGGTCTGACCGGCTCAGGCCCGCTCGAGCGTGCACCGAGCCCGCTGGTTGGGCAGCAGCACCCGCAGCGCGCCGGGGCGCACCGTCACGGTGCAGGGCAGCGAACCGACCGGCTCGCCGTCGGCGAAGACCCGGAACGGCCGGTCGGCGGTCAGCTCGATCCGGCGCGCGTGCTGGACGTGCACATTCGGCAACAGCACGTGCGTGCCCCGGAAGACCCTTGGCAGACCCCGCAGGAACCGCCTCCGTGAGGTCGCAGAGGTGGTGACGACGTCGAGCAGCCCGTCTGTCAGCGAGGCGTCCGGGGCCAGTCGCATGCCCCCGCCGTACATCCCGGAGTTGGCGACCGCGACCGACCAGCCGGTCAGCGCGAGCGCCGCGCCATCGACCGTGCCGGTGAAGCGAGCCGGCTGCCACGTGGCGACCGCGAGCAGGCTGGCCCAGAGGTAGACGCCCCGGCCGAACGAGAGACGGCCCGGCGCAAGCCGACCCGGACCGACCAGGACGCGCTCCTGCACCGCGCTGTCGAAGCCGACGGAGGCGATCCCCAGGAACGCCGTGCCGTCGACGTTCCCGAGGTCGACCTGGTGCTCGGCGCCGGTCAGCAGCAGCGCACACGCCGCCACCGGGTCCCGGCTGATGCCGACGGCCCGGGCGAAGTCGTTTCCGCGACCGCCGGGTATGACAGCCAGCAGCCCGCCGGCTGCGGCAACACCGGCCGCGGCCCGCCCGATCAGGCCATCGCCGCCCATCGCCGCGACGACCCGCCCGTCGGCGACCGCCGCCCGCACCAGGTCGTCGCAGTGCGCGAGCGACGTCGTCAGCGCGGTCTGCATGTCATGGCCGTCGCGGCGGAGCCGGGCCTGTACTGCCGGCAGCAGCCGCCGGGCGCGCCCGCCACCCGCGGCGGGGTTCACAACCAGGACGAGGCGGTGAGACACGGCTCTCCTGCAGGTCGGGTCGGGTGGTGCGCGATCGTCGCACCGTCAGGGCAGGATCAGCTGTCGGCACCGGGGACGGGGGATGCGTGCGGGATCGCCTGTCGCCGCCGGGCTGGCCGGACCAGGTGCTGCCCCCACATGCGCCGGACTGGGAACGCGGCGCCGTCGGCTGGCTGTTCGACCTGTGCCCGCCGGACTACCGCGGCCACGAGGTGCTGCGCCGGCACCCGGTGGTCCTCGCCCGCTTCGCGGCGGGGCACGTCGAGTCCGCCGTCGAGGCGGCCCGGGCGGGGCTGCGTACGGTGCGCCGCGACCTGCGCGACATCGTCGACCCCGAGGTCGTCGAGGCCGCCGTGGCGGCGTACGACCGGGAAGGCCGCCGGCTGGTGACGGTCGGCCGCCAGGTCGCTCTGGTCCAGGCGGCACTGCGCGGCGAGCGGCACGTGCCGCGGTTGTGACGAGCGCATCCCATCCGGTGCGGTTGCGGGCTGCGAAGTAGTCTTGACGCGATGTCGGAGGAGATGACGTGAGCCTGCTTGCCACCATTGCGGGTCCCGGCGACCTCAAGCGGCTCGATGCTGCGCAGCTGCCGTTGCTCGCCGCAGAGATCCGCGACTTCCTCATCGACGCCGTGTCTCGCACCGGCGGCCACCTGGGCCCCAGCCTCGGGGTCGTCGAGATCACCGTGGCGCTGCACCGGGTCTTCGACTCGCCCCGCGACAAGATCGTGTGGGACACCGGTCACCAGGCGTACGTCCACAAGATGCTCACCGGTCGGCAGGGCGCTTTCTCCACGCTGCGCCAGCGCGGCGGGCTGTCGGGCTACCCGAGCCCGGCGGAGTCGCCGCACGACGTCATCGAGAACAGCCACGCCTCCACCGCACTGTCTTACGCGGACGGGCTCGCCAAGGCATACCGGATCCGCGGGGAGGACCGGCACGTCGTGGCGGTCGTCGGAGACGGGGCGCTGACCGGCGGGATGTGCTGGGAAGCCCTGAACAACATCGCCGCCGACGACCTGCCGATCGTGATCGTCGTCAACGACAACGGCCGGTCCTACGACCGCACCGTCGGCGGGCTGGCCGAGCACCTGGCCAGCCTGCGGATGACGCAGGGGTACGAGCGAGCGCTCGACGCCGTACGCACGACGCTGGAGCGCACGCCGATCGTCGGGCCACCGGTCTACGAGGCCCTGCACGGGCTCAAGCGCGGGATCAAGGACTTCCTGCAGCCGCAGGTGCTCTTCGAGGACCTGGGCCTTAAGTACGTCGGACCGATCGACGGGCACGACACGGCCGCGATGGAGGCTGCGCTGCGCCGCGCCAAGGCCTACGGCGGTCCGGTCATCGTGCATGCCGTGACCGTCAAGGGCTACGGCTACCAGCCGGCCGTCGACGACGAGGCGGACCGGCTGCACAGCGTCGGGATCATCGACCCGGTGACCGGCAAGCCGACCGGCACGAAGGAGCCCGGCTTCACCAGCGTCTTCGCCGAGGAGATCACCCGGCTGGGCGCGGAGCGCCCGGACCTGGTGGCGATCACGGCGGCGATGCTGCAACCGGTGGGCCTGCACGGTTTCGCCCAGCGGTTCCCCGACCGCACCTTCGACGTCGGTATCGCCGAGCAGCACGCCGTGACCTCGGCGGCGGGCTTGGCGATCGGCGGCCTGCACCCCGTCGTGTGCCTCTACGCCACGTTCCTCAACCGGGCGTTCGACCAGGCCCTCATGGACGTCGCCCTGCACCGGCTCCCGGTGACCTTCGTGCTCGACCGGGCCGGTGTCACCGGTGAGGACGGCCCCAGCCACAACGGCATGTGGGACCTCTCGATCCTGCAGGTCGTCCCCGGCATCCGGATCGCCGCGCCGCGGGACGGGGCCACCCTGCGCGAGGAGCTGCGGGAGGCGGTGGCGGTAGGCGACGGTCCGACGGTGGTGCGCTTCCCCAAAGCAGCGGTCGGCGAGGACGTCCCCGCGATCGAACGCCGCGGCACCGTCGATGTCCTGCGGCGGGTGCCGGGCGACGCGGTGCTGCTGGTCGCCGTGGGCACCACCGCCCGGCTCGGGCTCGAGGTCGCAGACCGTTGCAGCGCGCAGGGCATCGGGGTGACCGTCGTCGACCCGCGCTGGGTGAGTCCGGTGCCCGCCGAGCTCGTCGCGCTGGCGGCCTCCTACGACCTGGTGGTCACCGTCGAGGACAACGGCCGGGTCGGCGGCGTCGGCGCCAGGGTCTCCCAGGCACTGCGCGACGCGGGCATCGACGTCCCCACCCGCGACGTCGGTATCCCGCCCCGCTTCCTGCAGCAGGGCTCCATCGCGCAGGTCATGAACGAGATCGGGCTCACCGCACAGGACGTCGCCCGGACCCTGGTGGAGACCGTGTCGCGGTCGGTCCCGGCGTTGGACCCGGCAGCTTCCTGAGGCCGTCACGCCGGTCCGGCGAACCGTCATGTGGGTGACGTGCGTCACGGCAGGCGGTATCAACAGGGTCCACCCACCTCCGGAGGCCCACCTTGCAACGACGCACCTCTGCGCGTACGACCCGTGCAGGCACCAGCACAGCAGGCCCGGCGCCGGCGGCCCACCGCCGAATCGCGCCGGTCACCCTGGCGGCAGTGCTGACCGCAGCGGCGCTCGCCGCCGGCGGCCTCGCCGCGCCGGCTGCCACTGCCACCGGAGCAACGGTCGAGTCGCTGTTCCCGAGCGACGCGCTGACCGTCCCCGACGCGGCTCAGCTCACCGGCCGGCGGATCTCGATCCCGACGACCGGATGCACGACGGTGACGGTCTGTGGTCTGGCCGCCGGACTCAACCAGCTCGACGGCTTCGACCTCGACCCGCGCATCGCGTTGCGGTTCTCCGGGCCGGTCAGCGTGGCTGCCGTCATCGCCGCGACCACCGTGCGTCCGGTGTCGGACTCGGCTGACGACGCCGCCGCCCTCACGCTGGAGCGCGTGGTCTACGACTCCGCGACGCACACCGTCTATGCCCACCCGAACCACCAGCTGCGGCCCGGCACGACCTACCGGCTCAAGGTCGGTCGGGACGACGACGGCGAGCGCGGCCGCGGCCTCGGGGTGATGCAGACCCGGTTCACGACCGAGTCCGCCACCGATGGCCTGATCGACCTGCGCAAACAGCTCGACGACGGCAGCGCCTACACCGCCGCCGGTATCCCGGCCGCCGCGCGCGGCCTGCGGATCGAGGCATCGGTCCCGGTCGCCGGCTCCGCCTTCGAATACAACGCCGACCTGGGCAGCAAGGGCGGTATCTCGCCGGTCGCCGTCCCGTCGGGCGTACAGGGCACCGTGGTGTTCGGCTCCTACCTCGCCCCGAGCTGGCTGCGCGCGGACGGCACGATCGCGCAGCTCCCGACCGGCCGCGGCGGTCCCGCCGCCGTCGGGTCACAGCGACTGCCCTTCGTGCTCGTGGTGCCCCCGGGCACCCCGCCGGCCGGCGGCTGGCCGACGAGCGTGTTCGGCCACGGCTTCACCCGCTCTGACGCCGACGTCCTGATCGCGGCGTCCACCAACAGCGCCGCGGGCATCGCGACGATCGCCACCGACGTCGTCGGCCACGGCTTCGGGCCACGCAGCACGTGGACCATCAACCACAACGGCACGGTCACCACGGTCCCCGCGTACGCCCGCGGTGTCGATCAGGACGGCAACGGGAGCATCACCGACTTCGAGGGCAGCGCGACGTCCCCGGCCGGCCCGGCCGCAGCTGTCGGCAGCCGTGACTCGCTGCGGCAGACCGCGGTGGACAACATGACGCTGATCCGGGCCGTCGGGCTCGGCGTGCCCCTGTCCTCCAGCGCGCTGCGGCCCACGGCTGTCAGCTACTTCGGCCAGAGCTTCGGCGGCATCTACGGCACGATGCTCACCGGCGCCGACCCGAAGGTGTACCGGTCGGTGCTCAACGTGGCCGGCGGCCCGGTCAGCGAGATCGTCCGGCTGTCGCCGTCCTTCCGACTGCTGACCACCCAGGCTCTGCAGTTCGCCGGCCTGCTCAACAGCACATCGGCGGACAAGGCGTTCTTCGATGAGTCGCTACCGCTGCGCGGTCAGCCGCCGGTGCTCTCGCCCGTTCCCGGGGCGCTGGCGATCCAGAGCTACCTCGCGGGCTCCACCTGGCTCAACCGCTCGGGCAGCCCGGAGACCTTCGCCCCGCTCGTGCGCAAGCCGGACGCACTGTTCCAGGTCGCCTTCGGCGACCAGACCGTCCCGAACCCGACGGCCTACACGCTGCTCGATGCGGGCGGCCTGTTCGGCCGGGCTTCGCTCTACCGCAACGACCGCACCCCGCAGCGGGGCATCAACCCGCACGGCTTCCTGATCGACGGGCTGAACTTCCCGGACGCGCTGCGGCAGGGCCAGCTACAGGAGGCGACCTTCCTGCTCGCCGGGGCCACCATCGACCCCGACGGTGCCGAGAACGTCTGGGAGGTACCGATCAGCAACCCGGCGGTGCTCAAGCCGCTGAACTTCACCAGCACGGCCTTCCCGAAGGGCTGACCCGCCGGGCGCGCAGGACCGGCCCGGACCCCGCGAAGGGGTCCGGGCCGGTCCGCGTACGACGGGCATCCTGCGTACGACGCGTGTCGGAGCAGCCCTGTCGGACGTGCGTGGGACACTGACGTGCACCCGCCCAGCACGGCCCGCCTTCCCCTCTGGCCGACGCTGCTCCACCGCGTATCCGAGGAGAGCCCGGCCCATGACCGTCCCGAGTGACTCGTTCGTGCACCTGCACGTGCATACCGAGTACTCGATGCTGGATGGCGCGGCCCGGCTCGACGACCTGTTTGCCAAGGCCGTCGAGCTCGAGATGCCGGCGCTGGCGATGACCGACCACGGCAACGTCTTCGGGGCCTTCGACTTCTGGAAGAAGGCCAAGGCGCACGGCATCAAGCCGATCATCGGTACCGAGGCCTATCTCGCACCGGGCAGCCGGTTCGACAAGACCCGGCACCGCTGGGGCGCCGGCGGGGAGGACGACGTCTCCGGTGGCGGTGCCTACACGCACATGACGATGCTGGCGACCTCCACGGAGGGGATGCAGCGGCTGTTCCGGATGTCGTCGCTGGCCAGCCTGGAGGGCTACTACTACAAGCCGCGGATGGACAAGGAGCTGCTCGCCGAGCACGCGAAGGACATCGTCGGCACGACCGGCTGCCCGTCGGGGGAGATCCAGACCTACCTGCGGATGGGCGAGTACGCCAAGGCCAAGCGCGCGGCGGGAGAGTTCCGCGACATCTTCGGCCCGGAGAACTTCTACTGCGAGCTGATGGACCACGGCCTCGAGATCGAGCGCCGCGCGCAGAAAGACCTGATCCGGCTGGCCGGGGAGCTGGGCCTGCCGTTCCTGGCGACCAATGACCTGCACTACACCCACGCCGAGGACGCCAAGGCGCACGAGGTGCTGCTGTGCGTGCAGTCCGGCAAGACGATGGCCGACCCGGGCCGGTTCAAGTTCGACGCCCAGGACTTCTACCTCAAGTCGGCGCAGGAGATGCGGCGGCTGTGGAAGGAGTTCCCGGACGCCTGTGACAACACGCTGCGGCTCGCGGAGCGCTGCGAGGTCACCTTCCACGAGGGCGCCGACCTGATGCCGCGGGTGCCGGTGCCCGAGGGGCATACCGAGGACACCTGGCTGCGCAGCCTGGTGCACGCCGGGCTGCGTGAGCGCTTCCCGGCCGGGGTGCCCGCCGGGCACACCACGCAGGCCGACTACGAGGTCGACGTCATCCTGGCGATGGGCTTCCCCGGTTACTTCCTGGTCACCGCCGACCTGTGCCGGCACGCCAAGCAGAGCGGCATCCGGGTGGGGCCCGGCCGCGGCTCGGCCGCCGGCTCGCTGGTGGCGTACGCGCTGCGGATCACCGAGCTCGACCCGATCGAGCACAAGCTGCTGTTCGAGCGCTTCCTCAACCCGGAGCGCATCTCGATGCCCGACATCGACCTCGACTTCGACGAGCGCCGACGCGGCGACATGATCCGGTACGCGACCGAGAAGTACGGCGAGGAGCGGGTCTCGCAGATCATCACGTACGGCACGATCAAGGCCAAGCAGGCCGTCAAGGACTCCGCGCGGGTGCTCGGCTACCCGTTCTCCATCGGCGACAAGATCACCAAGGCGATGCCGCCCGCGGTGATGGGCAAGGATGTCCCGCTCAAGGGGATCTTCGACCGGACGCACAAGCGCTACGGCGAGGCCGGGGAGTTCCGAGCGCTGTACGACTCCGATGCCGACACCAAGGCCGTGGTCGACACCGCGCTGGGCCTGGAAGGGCTCAAGCGGCAGTGGGGCGTGCACGCCGCCGGGGTCATCCTGTGCCGCGAGCCGCTGCTCGACGTCATCCCGATCCAGCGCCGCGAGCAGGACGGCGCGATCATCACCCAGTTCGACATGGGGGCCTGCGAGGCGCTCGGCCTGCTGAAGATGGACTTCCTGGGTCTGCGCAACCTCACCGTCCTGGACGACTGCCTCAAGCACATCGCCGGCAACCGCGGCGAGACCGTCGTGCTCGAGGAGCTCGACGTGATGACCCCCGACGGCCCGACGTACGAGCTGCTGGCCCGCGGCGACACGCTCGGGGTGTTCCAGCTCGACGGCGGCCCGATGCGGGCCCTGCTGCGCTCGATGCAGCCGGACTCCTTCGAGACCATCTCCGCGGTGCTCGCGCTCTACCGGCCCGGCCCGATGGGCGCCAACGCGCACAACGACTACGCCGACCGCAAGACCGGGCGCAAGCCGATCGTGGCGATCCACCCCGAGCTCGAAGAGCCGCTCCAGGAGATCCTCGGCGACACGTACGGGCTCATCGTGTACCAGGAGCAGGTGATGGCGATCGCCCAGCGGCTGGCGGGCTACACCCTGGGCGCCGCCGATCTGCTGCGCCGGGCGATGGGCAAGAAGAAGAAGGAGATCCTGGACAAGGAGTACGTCCCGTTCTCCGAAGGCATGAAGGCCAACGGCTACTCCCCGGGGGCGATCAAGACGCTGTGGGACATCCTGGTCCCGTTCTCCGACTACGCGTTCAACCGCGCGCACACCGCCGGGTACGGCCTGGTCAGCTTCTGGACGGCCTACCTGAAGGCCAACTACCCGGCGGAGTACATGGCCGCTCTGCTGACCAGCGTGCGCGACGACAAGGACAAGAGCGCGCTCTACCTCGCAGAGTGCCGCCGCATGGGCATCAAGGTGCTGCCGCCCGACGTCAATGACTCCGACGGCGACTTCACCCCGCGCGGCACCGACATCCGCTTTGGCCTGGAGGCGATCCGCAACGTCGGGGCCGCCGTCGTCGCGGGCATCGTCCGCGCCCGGGCGGAGAAGGGCCGCTACGGCGACTTCGCGGACTTCCTGCGCAAGGTGCCGGCGCCGTGCTGCGGCAAGAAGACCGTCGAGTCACTGGTGAAGGCCGGCGCCTTCGACTCCCTGGGACACACGCGCAAGGGGCTGCACGGGGTGCACGTCGAGGCCATCGACGCCGTCATGGACACCAAGAGAGCCGAGGCGATCGGCCAGTTCGACCTGTTCGGCTCGATGGGCGAGGCCGGCGACGACGGCCCGGGCGTGTTCGACGTACGCATTCCGATGGGGGAGTGGGACAAGGCGCTGCTGCTCGCGTTCGAGCGCGAGATGCTCGGCCTGTACGTCTCCGACCACCCGCTGCTCGGGGTCGAGCACGTCATCGCCAGCGCCGTCGACTGCCCGGTGTCGGCGATCGCGGACCGCGAGGATGGCTCGCAGGTGATGATCGGTGGGATCCTGTCGAGCGTCGTGCGCAAGGTGACCAAGAAGGGCGACGCCTGGGCGCTGGTCACCCTGGAGGACCTCGAAGGCGCGGTGGAGGTGATGTTCTTCCCGCAGAGCTACCAGGCGGCGGCGGTGCAGCTCGTCGAGGACGCCGTCGTGCTGGTGCGCGGGCGGGTGGACAAGCGCGACGACGCGCCGAAGATCGTCGCCAGCGAGGTGATCGTGCCCGACCTGTCGAGCGGCCCGCGCGGCCCGGTCGTGGTGAGCATCCCGACCACACGCTGCACGCCGCCGGTGGTCGAGCGGTTCAAAGAGGTGCTCGGCTCACACCCCGGCACCACCGAGGTGCACCTGCAGCTGGTCAACGGCGGCCGCACCACGGTCGTACGCCTTGACGACCGCCTGCGGGTCAACGCCGGGTCCTCGTTGTTCGCCGACCTCAAGGCGCTGCTTGGGGCGGGCTGCCTGCCGGTGAGCGGCTGATGGCGACCGAGCCCTCGGCGGGCACGGGCATGGCGGCCGTGCGCCTGTGCGCGGGCACGCTCGAGGTCGAGCATGCCGACCAGCTGCTGCTGGACCACCTCGACCCGCGCAACGGCTACGCGGTCACGGCGTACGACCGGCTGGTCACCAACGGCACCGCTGCGCTCGTCGACGGTGACCTGCTGGCGCCCAACCTGATCGGCGCCGAGGTCGACCGCGGCCGTTTCCTGCTGCTGCGCGAGCTTGTCCCCCGACTCGCCGGCATCGCGGACCTCCCGCCGGTCGGCCTGCAGGACGCCGGCGACGACGTGCTGGACGTGGTGGCGGCGCTGTTCGCGGTCCTGGACGACGCGCCGTACGCCGGCCGCGGGGTGCGCGGCTCGATCCTGTCCAAGGTGCTGCATCGCAAGCGCCCCGACCTCGTGCCGCTGTACGACTCCCGGATCTTTGAGAGCTACACCGCACCGGGGGCGATCGAGCGGTCGGTGCACCGGAGCTGGCGCGCCTCGATGACCCTGCTGCTGGCTCAGATGCGGGCCGACCTGCAGGCCGAGGCGGTGGCCTTCGACACGCTCGTCGCGGTGGCCGACAGCGCGGGGGCGCCCCTGAGCCGGCTGCGGATCCTGGACGTGCTGGTCTGGCGTACCGCCGAGGCGTGGCACTGACCGGCCCGGTGGGCAACGAGCCGGAGGTCGGCCAGCCGGCTGACCCCGCGCCCGACGAGCCTGCCGTCCCGCAGTCGCCTGATCTTGCGAGCGACGAGCCCATCGACCTGCCGCGTCACCGCGCCGGTCCCGGTCTGCACGTCGAGGCATTGACAGCGCTGGTCTGCCTGACCGGCGTGGCGGTCCTCGGAGTGCCCGTCGGGTTGCTGTGGCGGGCGCTGGCGCCACGAGCCGTCGCACTCGTGAGCAACGGGAGCGTCGATCTCGTCAACTCCGAGACCAAGGCGTTCATCGCCGCGGACGGCACGTTGTTCCTGCTGAGCCTGGCCGGCGGCGTGCTCGCCGCGGCGGCCGCGTGGTGGCTCGCCCGCGACCGCGGCGTCGGCACACTGCTCGGGCTGGTGCTGGGTGCCGGGTTGGCGGGCTACCTCGCCTGGCGCACCGGCCTGCTCGGTCAGGACCGGCAAACCCTGCTCCGGGATGTCCGGGCCGGCCGCGTCGCGGGGCGCGTCGATCTGCCGCTGCAGCTGCGGGCCCGACCGATCCTGCTGGCCTGGCCGGCCGCTGCCGCGCTGACCTGGCTGGGCCTGATCCTCTGGCGCTCCACGGCCCCGCCGGCCCCCTTTGCCCACCCCGCGCCCGACCCTTCCGCAGCGGTCAGCCGATGACGCAGGTCCGCTGACTGTCGCCCTGGCGACGCTCCCGGGACCTGGCTCACCGAGGCTGCCGCGACGCCCCGGCAAGAGTCAGTTGGGGCTGACCGGTCCGCGAGTCAGCATCGGCGAGGGGATGGCGCGCAGGACCCTCAGCAGCACCGCCTCGCGGCGCAGCAGCCGCAACTCGGCCCGCAGGCGGGCCCGGCCGTCGGGTTCGGCCAGCAGCGCCTGCCGCTCGTCGAGGTCCAGCATGACGGTCGCGGCGACCAGGTGACCGAGCACCAGCGGGTCGTCGGGCAGCTCCGGCTCATCGACCTCACCGGCCCCGGCCGCGGTCAGCGCCCGGACGTACGCCTGGAAGGCCGCCCGCACGGGCGGGGCCAGCAGCGCAGCCTCCGCCGCGTCGCCGAGCTCGTCCGGCAGCCAGGTGACCTCGCCGACCAGGTAGGAGCTGTCGTGCACCAGGCCGTCCAGGGTGAAGCGCTGCACGCCGACTGTGACCACGTTGTACGTCCCGTCGGGGGAGCCCTGCACGTGCTGCAGCTGCGCGGCGCAGCCCACCTCGTGCAGTGCCGTGACGCCGTCCGCGCCGACCTCCCGGCCCTCGCGGATCGCCACGACGCCGAAGCGCCGCTCCTCCTCGGGCAGCGCCAGCAGGTCGCCGACCAGATCGCGGTAGCGCTGCTCGAACACGTGCAGCGGCAGCACCAGCCCGGGGAACAGCACCGACCCCAGCGGAAACAGCGGCAGCCGGTGGGACATGCCGGGAGCGTACGGCTGGGCTCGCGCCGCCGCCTCCGCGTGGCGGGAGGCCCCCGGTAGCCTGAGGACCCCTGCCGAGACGAGGAGTGCCGCCGTGCTGACCCGCATCGACCTGCGCGGGCGTCGCGACGTCGATCCGCTGAGCGTGCTGCCGCGTGCTGCCGTTGCCGTCGGCGACGCCGTGGAGCTTGTCCGGACGGTGGTCGAGGACGTCCGGGTGCGCGGCACGGCAGCCGTGCTGGACGCCACCGAGCGCTTCGACGGCGTGCGACTGACCGCCCTGCGGGTGCCCGCCTCGGCGCTCCGCGCGGCCCTCGACGCGCTCGACCCGGCTGTCCGGGCGGCGCTGGAGGAGTCGGCCAGGCGCTGCCGCACCGTCAGCACCGCCCAGCTGCGCAGCGACGAGGTCGTGCAGGTCGTTGACGGCGCCACGGTCACCGAGCGCTGGCTACCCGTCGACCGGGTCGGCCTGTACGTGCCGGGCGGTCGCGTCGCCTACCCGAGCAGCGTGGTCATGAACGTCGTTCCCGCGCAGGTCGCGGGCGTGCGCAGCCTGGCGGTCGCGAGCCCGCCGCAGGCCGACGGCCTCCCGCACCCCGTCGTCCTGGCGGCCTGCGCGCTGCTCGGCGTCGACGAGGTGTGGGCGGTCGGCGGCGCCCAGGCCGTCGCGGTGCTCGCCCACGGCCTGCCGCCCGGGCACCCGGCCTGCCCCGAGGGGTGCCGCCCCGTCGACGTCATCACCGGCCCCGGCAACATTTACGTCGCCGCGGCCAAGCGTCTCGTGCAGGGCCGGTGCGCAATCGACAGCGAGGCCGGGCCGACCGAGATCGGCATCCTCGCCGACAGCCACGCGGTGCCCGCGCACGTCGCCGCCGACCTGGTGGCGCAGGCCGAACACGACCCGCAGGCCGCCTGCCTGCTCGTGACCGACAGCCCGGAGCTGCTCGACGCCGTCGACGTCGAGCTCGGCAAGCAGGTGCCGGCGACCCGGCACCGCGAGCGGGTCGAGACAGCCCTGGCCGACCAGAGCGCCCACGTCCTCGTCGAGGACCTCGACCATGGCCTCGCGGTGCTGGACGCCTGGGCGCCCGAGCACCTCGAGGTGCTCACCGTCGACGCCCCCGAACGGGCCCGGCGGGTACGCAGTGCCGGCGCGGTGTTCGTCGGTGGCTGGACGCCGGTCAGCCTCGGCGACTACCTGGCCGGCTCCAACCACGTCCTGCCGACCGGCGGCACCGCCCGGTTCGCGGCCGGCCTGTCGGCGCAGAGCTTCCTCAAGCGGATGTCGCTCGTGGAGTACTCCCGCGAGGCGCTCGCGACCGTGGCCCCGCTGGTCGTCGCGCTCGGCGGCGCGGAGGACCTGCTCGCGCACGTCGAGGCCGTCCAGGTACGCGTCCGCGCGGACTCGCCGTCGTGACCCCGGGCCTGGACGTCGTCGACGAGCTACCGGTCCGCGAGGATCTGCGTGGCAAAAAGCCCTACGGTGCACCGCAGATCCCCGACGTCGTCCAGCTCAACGTCAACGAGAACCCGTACGCCCCGTCGGCGGCGCTCGTCGCCGACCTGCAGCGCGCCGTCGGCGAGGCCGGCCACCAGCTGCACCGCTATCCCGACCGGGAGGCGGTCGCCCTGCGTACCGACCTCGCGGCGTACCTGTCGGCCCGCACCGGCGTCCCGCTCGCTCTGGAGCAGGTCTGGGCGGCCAACGGGTCGAACGAGGTGCTGCAGCACGTGCTGCAGGCATTCGGCGGGCCTGGCCGCACCGCGCTGGGCTTCGAGCCGTCGTACTCCATGCACCCGCTGCTGGCGACCGGCACCGGCACCGGCTGGGTCGGCGTCCCGCGAGCGGCGGACTTCACCATCGGTGCGGGCGCCGCCGTGGCAGCCGTCACCACGCACCGCCCGGACGTCGTGTTCATCACCACCCCGAACAACCCGACCGGCACGACGACGACGCTCGAGGTGGTGGACGCCGTCTGCGCGGCCAGCGCCGGGATGGTGGTCGTCGACGAGGCGTACGCGGAGTTCGGCTCGGCGCCGAGCGCGGTGACCCTGCTCGACCGGCACCCGAGGCTGCTGGTCAGCCGCACGATGAGCAAGGCGTTCGCGATGGCCGGGACCCGGCTGGGCTACCTCGCGGCCAGCCCTGCCGTGGTCGACGCGCTGCGCCTGGTGCGCCTGCCGTACCACCTGTCGGCGCTGACCCAGGTCGCCGCGCGGACGGCGCTGGCGCACACCGCCGAGCTGCTCGGCACTGTCGAGCAGGTGGTGGCCCAGCGCGACCGGATGGTCGACGGGTTGCGCGCGGCCGGGCTGACGGTCGTGCCGACCGACGCCAACTTCCTGCTCTTCGGGCCGTTCGCCGACCCGCCCGCGGTCTGGCGGCGGCTGCTGGGGCAGGGCGTGCTGGTGCGGGACGTGTCCGGCGGCCAGGGCCTTTCCGGCTGGCTGCGGGTCTGCGCGGGTACCGAGAGCGAGACGACGCTGTTCCTCGACGCTGCACGAAGGTCCCTGCTGTGAACCGCACCGCCCTGGTCGAGCGCCGCACCAGGGAGAGCGACGTCCGCGTCGAGCTCGACCTGGACGGCACCGGGCAGGCCAGCAGCGACACCGGGGTGCCGTTCTTCGACCACATGGTCGCCCAGCTCGGCAAGCACGGCGGGTTCGACCTGACGGTGCGCACCCGCGGCGACCTGGAGGTCGACGCCCATCACACCGTCGAGGACACCAGCCTCGCGCTCGGCCAGGCGTTGCGTGAGGCGCTCGGCGACAAGGCCGGGCTGCGCCGCTTCGGGGATGCGCTGGTCCCGCTCGACGAGTGCCTCGTGCAGGCGGCCGTCGACCTGTCCGGCCGGCCGTACCTGGTGCACGACGAGCCGAGCATGGTGGAGCTGATCGGCAGCTTCGACACCACGCTGGTCAAGCACATCTGGGAATCCTTCGTCGCGACCTCGCAGATCGCGCTGCACATCCGCGTGCTGTCCGGGCGCAACGCCCACCACGTGGTCGAGGCGCAGTTCAAGGCCGTGGCGCGGGCCCTGCGCGACGCGACCGCCCTCGACCCGAAGGTGGTTGGGGTGCCCAGCACGAAGGGCAGCCTGTGAAGGTGGTGGTCCTTGACCACGGCTCCGGCAACCTGCGCAGCGTCGAGCGAGCGCTGGCCCGCGTCGGCGCGCAGGTCAGGGTCACCGCCGACGTCGACGAGGCGCGCGAGGCCCCCGGCCTGGTGGTGCCCGGGGTCGGCGCGTACGCCGCGTGCATGCAGGCGCTGACCGCGGTCGGCGGCGACACCGTCGTACGCGAGCGACTAGCGGCCGACCGGCCGGTGCTCGGGATCTGCGTCGGCATGCAGGTGCTGTTCGAGCGCGGCACCGAGCACAGCGTCACCACCGACGGTCTGGGTGTGCTGCCCGGCGAGATCACCCGGCTGCAGGCGCCCGTCGTGCCGCACATGGGGTGGAACACCGTCCACGTGGCCGCCGGTTCGGTGCTGTTCGAGGGCCTGGCCGGCGAGCACTTCTACTTCGTGCACTCCTACGCCGCCCACGACGTGCCGGGCGCCACTACCGCTGAGCACGGCGAGCGATTCGCCGCGGCCCTGGAGCGCGGTCCGCTGTCCGCGACGCAGTTCCACCCGGAGAAGAGCGGTGACGCCGGCAGCCAACTGCTGGCCAACTGGCTCCGCACGCTATGAGTCGCCGCCCGGGTGGTCGCAGCTGGCCACCGCCCCGGACCCTGCTGACGCTGGCCGCCGGCTGGCTCGTCGTCCAGGTTGTTGCCTGGCAGCTGCACCTCGGCGGCCGGACCCGGATCGGGCTGGCCGTCCTCAGCGTTGCCGCCCTGCCCCCCGCCCTCGTCCTGCTGGGCGGCTCCCCCCGCCGCGGCCGGTCGGGTCCGTCCCGAAGGAGCCCCTCGCGATGAGCCTGGTCCTGTTGCCCGCTGTGGATGTCGCGGGTGGCCAGGCTGTCCGGCTGGTCCAGGGTGAGGCCGGTAGCCAGACGTCCTACGGCGACCCGCTGCAGGCCGCGCTGCACTGGCAGGCCGGCGGCGCGCAGTGGGTGCACCTGGTCGACCTCGACGCAGCGTTCGGCCGCGGGTCCAACCGGGAGCTGCTGGCCGGCGTCGTCGGCGCCCTCGACGTGCAGGTCGAGCTCAGCGGCGGCATCCGCGACGACGCATCACTCGCGACCGCGTTGAGGACCGGCTGCGCGCGGGTCAACCTCGGCACCGCCGCCCTCGAGGAGCCGCAGTGGTGCGCCCGGGCCATTGCCGAGCACGGCGACCGGATCGCGGTCGGATTGGACGTCCGCGGCACCACCCTGTCGGCGCGCGGCTGGACGCAGGACGGCGGCGACCTGTGGGAGGTGCTGGCCCGGCTCGACGCGGAGGGCTGCGCCCGTTACGTCGTCACCGACGTACGCCGGGACGGGACGCTGACCGGGCCGAACCTCGAGCTGCTGGCCGAGGTGTGTGCGCGGACGTCCCGGCCGGTGGTCGCCAGCGGCGGCGTCTCCTCGCTCGCCGACCTGCGGGCCATCGCGTCGGTCGCCGGCGTCGAGGGCGCCATCGTCGGGAAGGCGCTGTACGCAGGTCAGTTCACGCTGCCGGAGGCGCTCGCCGCCGTGGGTTCCGCCGAGAGCGGCGCTAGCCGACCGGAGCCGCCCGCCGGCCCGGCACCGGCAGCAGACCGCCGTGCTCCATGAGGACCCGGCCGTTGCACAACAAGGCGTAGCCACACTCCTGCAGGTGCTCGGCGACGATCTTCGCGGCCGCGGCATCGGGGGCGTCGGCGGTGGGGCAGGTGGGCTGGTGGTGGCAGGTGGTCATGCAGACTCGCTCATGTGGGCGTGATCAATTCTCATGCGGGTCTCTCCGCCCCGGCGCTCGCCGGGTCTGTCGTCGTCTCGTGGTGGTCTCAACGTTTGCACACTTGGCGCTGTTCCGGTAGCGCCGCGCCGAACAGGGGCCTCCGCCGGTAGCGTCGAGCGCCGTGACCCGAGCTGTCCGTGTGATCCCCTGTCTGGATGTCGACGCCGGTCGAGTTGTCAAGGGGGTCAACTTCACCGGTCTGGTGGACGCCGGTGACCCGGTCGAGATGGCCTGCGTCTACGACGCCGAGGGAGCCGACGAGCTGGTGTTCCTCGACATCACCGCCAGCAGTGCCAGCCGGGAGACGACGTACGACGTCGTACGCCGTACCGCCGAGCAGGTCTTCATCCCGCTGACCGTCGGCGGTGGCGTCCGGACGGTCCAGGACGTGGACCGGCTGCTGCGGGCCGGGGCCGACAAGGTCGGCGTCAACACCGCCGGCATCGCCCGGCCGGCGCTGCTGGGCGAGATCGCGGAGCGCTTCGGCAGCCAGGTGCTGGTGCTGTCGGTCGACGCGCGTCGGGCACCGGGCACGGCGAGCGGCTACGAGGTGACCACGCACGGCGGTCGCACCGGGACCGGCATCGACGCCCTGGAGTGGGCCGTCCGCGGCCAGGAGCTGGGGATCGGCGAGGTGCTGCTGAACTCGATGGACGCCGATGGCACGAGGCGCGGCTACGACCTGGAGATGCTGCGCGCGGTACGCGCCGCTGTGACCGTGCCGGTGGTGGCCAGCGGCGGCGCCGGTGCGCTGGAGCACTTCGCCCCGGCGGTCGAGGCGGGCGCTGACGCGGTGCTGGCCGCCAGCGTCTTCCACTTCGGGCAGTTGCGGATCAACGACGTCAAGGACGCGCTCCGGCTGGCCGGCCACCCGGTGCGCGTAGCGCCGTCCCAGCGGGGGAACAGCGGACCGCCGGTCGGTGTCGCACCCTGAGGACGCACTCGCGTTGCCGTACCCGAGGAGGACCGTGACCCGACCAGCAGCCCCACCCTCGAACAGGGGGGTGCTCCGGCGCGGGTTCGGCGTGCTCGGGGTCGCTGTCCGGGAGGAGCCCCGGATCTTTGCCGCGTCGGCCGTGGGCAGCGGCGTGTTCGCGCTCACCACGATCGGTCAGGCGTACGTCTTCGGCGCGATCACCAACCGCGTCATCGTGCCGTCCCTGCGCGAGGGCCGGGCCTCCACGGCGGCGCTCGCGATCGCCTTCGTCGCGGTCCTGGGGACGGCTGTCCTCAAGGTCGTGGGCATCGTTGCCCGGCGGCTGGGGGCCGGCATCATGCAGTACCGCCTGCAGGCCGGTTACCGCCGCCGGGTCACCCGGCGCTACCTGGAGCTGCCGATCTCCTGGCATCAACAGCACCCGACCGGCGAGCTGCTGTCGACGGCCGGCTCCGACGTGGAGGCGACCTGGTCCCCGATCGCCCCGTTCCCGTTCGCGGTGGGCGTCGTCCTGATGCTGGTCGTCACCCTGGGGCTGCTGTTCGTGACCGACCCGGTGCTCGCGGCGGTCGGCACCGTGGTGTTCCCGACGATCGCAGCGCTGACCGTGCTGTACAGCCGGCGGATGTCGCCGCTGATGACCCGTGCCCAGCAGCTGCGCGGCGAGGTCAGTGCGATCGCGCACGAGAGCTTCGATGGCGCCCTGGTGGTCAAGACGCTCGGGCGCGAGGCCGACGAGACCGCGCGTTTCGCGCGGGCCGCCCACGAGCTTCGCGAGACCAACGTGGCCGTCGGCCGGATCCGCGGCCTGTTCGACCCGGTGATGGAGGCGCTGCCGACGATCGGGGTGCTGGTCGTGCTGCTGGTCGGGACCGCCCGGGTCGGCAGCGGCGACATCAATGCCGGGCAGCTGGTGCGCGTCGCGTACCTGTTCACGCTGTTGGCCTTCCCGGTACGCGCGATCGGCTGGGTGCTGAACGAGCTGCCGCGCAGCGTCGTCGGCTGGGACCGCCTGCAGCGGGTGCTCACCGCGCAGGGCCGGCAGGAGCACGGCTCGCAGCGCCTGCCCGAGGGCGCCGGCGCGGTCGGCCTGACGGTGCAGGGCGTCTCGTTTTCCTACGGCGGCGTACCGGTGCTGGACGACGTCGCCTTCGACGTCGAGGCAGGTCGGACGGTCGCCGTGGTCGGAGCCACCGGGTCGGGCAAGTCGACCCTTGCCGCGCTGCTCGTGCGGCTCGTCGACCCGGGCCAGGGCAGCGTCGCCTACGACGGCGTCGACCTGCGCGAGCTCGAGCCGGGTGCCGTCGCGCAGGTCGCTGCCCTGGTGCCACAGACGGCATTCCTGTTCGACGACACGGTGCGGGGCAACGTCTTGCTGGGCGCCGACCTGCCCGACGAGCGGGTGTGGGAGGCGCTACGCACCGCGCAGGCCGACGGCTTTGTCGCCGCCCTGCCGAGCAGCCTCGACACCGTTGTCGGGGAGCGGGGGACCACGCTGTCCGGTGGTCAGCGCCAGCGTCTCGCGCTGGCCCGGGCCGTCGTACGCCGGCCGCGGCTGCTGGTGCTCGATGACGCAACGAGCGCGGTGGACCCGCAGGTGGAGCAGCGGATCCTGGACGGGCTGCGCGGCAGCGCGAGCACCGTCGTGGTGGTGGCATACCGGCGCGCGACCATCACGCTTGCCGACGAGGTCGTCTTCGTGGCGCAGGGCCGGGTCAGCGACCGCGGTACACACACCGAGCTCGCGGAGCGTTCGCCGGGCTACCGCGACCTGGTCACGGCGTACGCGCGGGCGGAGGCCGAGCGCGTTGCGCTCGCCGAGGCTCCAGCCGATGCCGAGGTGCCGGCGTGAGTATCGCGACGACCGGGCGGGTGTCCGGGGTGGACGCCGGCGCGCAGCAGCGGGGCGCCGGCGCGACGCTGCTGCACGGCATACGGCTGGCCCCGGAGTTTCGCGAAGGGCTCGTCGGCACGCTGCTGCTGGCGCTGCTTGCCACCGCCGGCCGGGTCGTCGTACCGGTCGCGGTGCAGCAGACGATCGACCAGGGACTGTCCGGGCCTACGCCGGACACCGCCCTGGTCCGCCGCGCCGTCCTGCTGGCCGGGGTCGCCGTGCTTGTGACGGCCTTCGCCAGCTACCGGATGAACGTCCGGCTGTACCGCACCACCGAGAACGGCCTGGCCGCCCTGCGGATCAGCGCCTTTCGTCGGGTGCACGACCTGTCGGTGCTGCACCAGGCTGCCGAGCGGCGCGGCTCGCTGGTCTCGCGGGTCACCGGCGACGTCGACACCATCAGCACCTTCATGCAGTGGGGCGGCCTGCTGATCGTCGTGTCCGTCGCGCAGATGCTGCTCGCGACCGGGCTGATGTTGTTCTGGTCCTGGCAGCTGACGCTGCTGGTGTACGCGTGCTTCCTGCCGCTGTTCCTGGCTGTCCGACACCTGCAGGAGCGCCTTCAGGCGGCCTACCGGGTGGTCCGCGAGCGGGTCGGCGCGATGCTCGGTGCGGTCGCCGAGTCGGTTGTCGGTGCGCCGGTCATCCGGGCGCACGCCGTCGAGGAGCGCACCGCGGTCCGTGTCGACGAAGCCGTCGACCTCGCGAAGACCGCGCAGGTGCGGGCGCAGACCCTTGCTGCGGTGACGTTTTCCGCGGGTGAGCTCACCGCGGCGCTGGCCAACGCGGCGGTCGTTGTCGTCGGGGTGCTGCTGGGGGTCGGCGGGCACATCACACCGGGCCGACTCGTGGGCTTTCTGTTCCTCGTCACACTGTTCGTGCAGCCCGTCCAGATCGCCACCGAGGTCCTCAACGAGGCCCAGAACGCCGTTGCCGGCATGCGCCGCGTCCTGGGCGTCCTCGACACCCCGACCGACGTGGGAGACCCGGAGCCCGGTCGGCCGTTGCCGCCCGGCCCGGTCTCGGTGGCTTTCTCGCACGTCTCGTTCGCCTACCCCGGGGGCCCGGAGGTGCTGCGCGACGTCGACCTGTCGATCGCACCGCAGACCCGCGTCGCCGTGGTCGGGGAGACCGGCAGCGGGAAGACGACGTTCGCCAAGCTGCTGACCCGGCTGATGGATCCGACCCGCGGGCAGGTGCTGCTCTCCGGCGTCCCGCTGGCGGAGGTCGAGTTCGGCTCGCTGCGCAGCCGGGTCGTCATGGTCCCCCAGGACGGCTTCCTGTTCGACGCCACCGTCGCCGACAACGTCCGCTACGGCCGGCCGGGGTTGTCCGACGCCGGCGTCGACCTGGCCTTTGCCGAGCTCGGCCTTGGCGACTGGCTGGCCGGCCTGCCGCTGGGCGCCGCGACGCCGGTCGGCGAGCGCGGTGAGTCGCTGTCGGTGGGCGAGCGGCAGCTGGTCGCGGTCGCCAGGGCGTTTGTCGCCGACCCCGACCTGCTGGTGCTCGACGAGGCCACCAGCGCCGTCGACCCGGCCACCGAGGTACGGCTGCAGCGCGCGCTCGACTCGCTCAGCCGGGGTCGAACCAGCATCGCGATCGCCCACCGGCTCTCGACCGCTGAGGCTGCCGATGAGGTGCTGGTCGTCGACCGCGGCGTCGTCGTGCAGCGCGGCTCGCACGCCGACCTGGTTGCTGTCCCCGGCGTCTACGCCAGCCTGCACGCCTCCTGGCGCGCCCAGTCGCGTTGACCGTTGTCCCGCCCAGGTCCGTCGATCCGTCGGCCCGGCGAGAGCGGCGCGGTCTGCTGCTGGCCTTCGCCGCCTTCGGCCTTTTCTGGGGCAGCTGGTCCGCGGTGCTCCCAGACATACGCGAGCGAGCCGGTCTCGGCGATGGCGCGCTCGGGCTCGCGCTCGGCGCCGTGGCCGTCGCCGCGCTGCCGGCCATGCCGTTCGCCGGTCGGCTCGTGGACCGTTCGGGCCCCCGGGGCCTGCTGCCGCGGGTGCTGCTGGCGTTCGCCGCGGTCGGGGCGCTGCTCGGCGTTGCCGGCTCGCCGGTGGCCCTGGTAGGCGGCCTGCTCCTGCTCGGGGCCGCCACCGGCGTGCTCGACGTCGTCATCAACACCGCCACTGCGGCCTGGGAGCGGATGGAGGGTGACCGGCTGATGGCGGCCGCGCACGGCTGCTTCTCGGTCGGAGTGCTGCTCGGGGCCGTGCTGACCGGGTGGGCCCGCGAGCTCGGCGCCCGACCGCCCCTGGTGCTGGGTGTCACGGCCGTGGGCGTGGCGGCTGCGGCGCTGGTGCAACCGCAGTACCGGCGCGCCCCCACGGTCGAGGCGTTGGCCGGCGGCCGACGGCGCCTGGCACCCGTGCTGCTCGGCCTGGGAGCAGTGGTGGCCGCGTCTTTCCTTCTCGAGGACGCGGTGCAGTCCTGGAGCGCCCTGCACCTGGAGCGCACGCTCGGCGCGCCGCCCTGGGTCAGCGGGCTGGGCCCCGGGCTGTTCGCCGGCGCCATGGCCGCCGGTCGGTTCGGCGCGCACGCCCTTTTCCGGGCCGGCAGGGACGCCGCAGTGGTCCGGACGGGCGGCCTGCTGACCTTCGGCGGCGTACTCGGGCTGGCGTTCGCGCCGACGCCCGGCTTCGCGTTGGCAGGTGACGTCCTGGCTGGCGCCGGCGTCTCGGTGCTCGCCCCGACGCTGCTGTCGGTCGTCGGTGCGCGCAGCCTGCCCGGGCGCCAGGGCGCCGACCTGGCTCTGGTGACGGCGTGCGGCTACACCGGGTTCGTCGTCGGTCCGCTCCTGGTGGGGCTGCTCAGCGCCGCCTTGTCGCTGCCGATCGCGCTCGGCCTGCTCGCAGTGCTTGCCGCCGTCATCGCGATCGGCGGCCCGCTGCTCCTCGGGACACCGGTGCCTGCGGGTGCACCCGCATCAGGTCGTCGCGCTGGGGCAGGCTGAGGGAGCCGGCACTTCGCCGGCACCGACGGACGGAGCCGACCATGGCAGGGTTGTTCAGCAAGTTGGCGAAGCTCGCGAGCTCCCCGCAGGGACAGCGGGCCATCAACAAGGCCAAGGAAGCAGCGGGCGACCCGAAGAACCGAGCGAAGATCGACTCATTGGTTGCCAAGGTGCAGCGCAAGGGCGGCGAGCCGCCGCGCTGACCCCGTGCCGGTGGCGCCGAACTCGGGAGCGGGCGACGGCGCTCATGCACTCCGCTCTCGACCTGCCCGCACCCAGGTGGAAACGCGAACGACCGACACGTCGATGAACGCCTACCGCGCTGGCTCGGCGACCCCGACACCGTCTTGCACGTCGGTGAGCCGACTCCGAAGCCGCAGCGCGACGACGACGACGGCGGCCGTGCCCGCGACCAGCAGCAGCAGCCACGCCCGCCCGTACCCCTGGGCGATCAGGCCCGCCGACAACGCGGGGGAGGCCACGAAGGCGATCGAGAACGTCGACTGCGACAGCGCGTTGTAGCGGCCCCGCAGCCGGTCGGTCGCTACCGCGTTGACGAGCGGCTGCAGCGCGGGCGCCAGGAAGATCTCGCCGAGACCGAAGATGCCACCGAACCCCAGCACCAGCGCCGCCCCCGCGGCCCCGTGCAGCCCCGGCAACAGAAGCAGCAGCGCCCACGACAGCGCCCAGATCACACCGGCCGTCGCGAGCGCCCGGGTGCGCCGCCAGTGGCCGATCACCCGGAGCACCGCGAGCTGACCCGCCACGATGATCGTGGTGTTGACCGCGAACACCAGGCCCAGCGTCGACGGCGGCACGTGGCCCACCACCCGGGAGTACGCGGGCAGCCCGCTGTCCAGCGCGGCGTAGCCGGTCAACGCCAACAGCAGGGACAGCAGGCAGACCCGCCGGAAGACCGGGTCGCCGAGCACCTCTCGGTAGGACGGCGGGCTCTGGTCGGCAGCCGACCGATGCACCGGGCCGCGCCCGCGGGGCACCAGCACGGCGTACACCAGGCAGGCAACGGCGTTGCCGGCGTACAGCGCCACAAAGGTTGCCGGCCGGTGCACGTCCACCGTCAGCGCACCGACCGTCCCGCCCACGCCGACCGCCGCGTTGAGCAAGGTGAACTGGATGCCGAAGGCGCGGGCCTGCCCGCCGGGGCCGACCATCCCGCTGAGCAGGGCACTGCCCGCGGGGAACGACGGCCCGAGTCCGAGCCCGACGAGCAGCAGCGCTGGCAGTGCCTGCCCGGGGCTCTGGGCCAGCCCCAGCAGCAGGCTCCCGGCGGCCTGCAGCACGACGCAGGCACGCAGGACCGCGGCCGGGCCGAGCCGGTCGATGAGCACGCCGCTGACGGGGACCGCGGCCAGGCCGACGGCGGCCGGCGCGGCCATGAGGAGCCCGACGGTCGACAGCGGGATCCCGCGCACCTCGGTGAGCAGGACCAGCGTGAACGGCAGCGTCAAGCCGGTGCCGAACGACGACACGGTCACCCCGACGATCAGCCGCCGCACCGCAGCCGGCAGCGCCGTCGACGGTGCCGCGGTGGTCGGGGCGGGGTCCGGTGGCACGGCGGCAGTCTCGCCCGCCGGGACCGACGGGGCGAACGAGTTGCGACGTCGCTGGCAGGATGGAGCGATGACCGCCGGTGCCGTACGACCGTCCGACCTCGACCACGCCGTCGCCGTCCGGCTCAAGCGCGACGCGCAGGGCCTGGTCGTCGCGGTCGCCCAGCAGCACGACACCGGCGAAGTGCTGATGGTGGGCTGGATGGACGACGAGGCGCTGCACCGCACGCTCACCACCGGCCGCTGCACGTACTGGTCGCGCAGCCGGCAGGAGTACTGGGTCAAGGGCGACACGTCGGGATCACAGCAGTGGGTGCGGTCCGTCGCGCTGGACTGCGACGGCGACACGCTGCTTGTCAAGGTCGACCAGGCCGGTAGCGGCGCCTGCCACACGGGCGACCGCACCTGCTTCGACGCCGGCACGTTGACCGCCGCCGTCGGCTTCCCGTGAGCGCACCGTCGCTCGCCGCAGGAGCCACCAGCCCGACGCGCGAACAGTTCGAGGCCGACGACGCCCCCGTGGTCGCTGTCACCCGGCGGCTGCTGGCCGACGGCGAGACCCCGGTCGGCGTCTACCGCAAGCTCGCCGGCAACCGCCCCGGGACCTTCCTGCTGGAGTCCGCCGAGCAGGGCCGGCAGTGGTCGCGGTGGTCTTTCGTGGGGGTCCGGTGCGCGGGCACGCTGACCGAGCGCAACGGCCGCACGCACTGGCTCGGCGATCCCGCGACCGCGCCCCCCGATCTGCCTGACGACCCGCTGCAGGCGGTCATCGCACTGTCACGCAGGCTGCGCAGCCCCCGCCGCGAGGGCCTGCCGCCACTCACCGGCGGGCTGGTCGGCTACCTCTCCTACGACGTCGTACGCAGGCTGGAGCGGCTCCCCACGACCAGCGTCGACGACCTCGGGATGCCCGAGCTGGCGATGCTGCTGGTCACCGACCTGGCCGTCCTTGACCACGCCGACGGCACGGTGCTGCTGATCGCGAATGTCGTACGCGGCGTCACCACCGGCGGCTTCGACGACGCCCTCGCGCGGCTCGACGCGATGGCCGCCGACCTCGCCATGGCCACGGAGCCCAGCGTCGCGACGCTTGACCTCGGAGCCGTCGCGGAGGTGCGGAGCGGCACCACCCCTGAGGCGTACATGGCCGGTGTCGAGCGGGTGCGCGCGCACATCCGCGCCGGCGACGCCTTCCAGGTGGTGCTCAGTCAGCGCTTCGAGACCGCGACCGACGTCGACGCACTCGACGTGTACCGGGTGCTGCGGGCCACCAACCCCTCGCCGTACATGTACCTGCTGCGCTTCGCGGGGCGCGAGAGCCCGTACGACGTCGTCGGCTCGTCGCCGGAGGCACTGGTCACCGTGACCGGCAACCGCGCGGTCGTTCACCCACCGGCCGGCACCCGGCCGCGTGGCGCGACCCCCGAGCAGGACGCCCGGCTGGCCGCGGAGCTGCGCGCCGACCCGAAGGAGCGCAGCGAGCACGTGATGCTCGTCGACCTGGCCCGCAACGACCTCGGGCGGGTCTGCCGGCCCGGCACCGTCGACGTCGACGACCTGATGCGGGTCGAGCGCTACAGCCACGTCATGCACCTGGTGTCGACGGTCTTCGGCGAGGTGCAGGAAGGTCGCGACGCCCTCGACGTGCTCACCGCGACGTTCCCGGCCGGCACCGTCAGCGGCGCCCCGAAGCCACGCGCGATGGAGATCATCGAGTTCCTGGAACCCACCCGGCGGGCGTTGTACGCCGGCACGGTCGGCTATCTGGACGCCGCGGGCGACATGGACATGGCGATCGCCATCCGTACCGCGGTGCTGCACGGCGGCAAGGCGTACGTCCAGGCGGGCGCCGGGTTGGTCGCCGACAGCGATCCGCAGGCCGAGCAGGATGAGTGCTGCAACAAGGCGGCCGCCGTGCTGCGGGCCGTCGCGGTCGCGGCGACCCTTCGCGGCGTCTGACGCCGGTGCGCAACCGCGAACTGCGGCTCGCCCTGCTGCTGGTGCTGGTCGGCGCCGCCCTGGTGCTGCTCGGTGCGGGTCGGGCATGGATCGACGTCGTCCTGCCGCAGGCTCCGCCGCTGCCGGCCCGGTCGCTCGTGGTGACCGGCAGCGATCTGGCGGCGGCCCTGTCGCCGCTGGCCCTGGTCGGCCTCGCCGGTGTCGCGGCACTGGCCGCCTCCCGCGGCCTCGGCCGGGTGGTCGTCGGGGTGCTGCTGGCCGCGGCCGGCGCGGGCGTGATCGCCGCGACCGCCGGTGCGCTGTCGCTTGGCGCGTCGGCCGCGCTGGCCAGGGGCGCCAAGCGGCCCGGAGTGCAGGTCCTGACCAACGAGCAGCTGGGCTTCACGTTCTGGCCGGCCGTCACGCTGGGCGCCGGGGTCCTGCTGATGCTCGGTGGACTCCTGGTGGCGGTGCGTGGCCGGCGTTGGGCGGCCTTGTCGGCCCGGTACGAGGCGCCCGCCGCACGGGCCGAGCGCCCGCCCGCCCGGCCGGAGGTCCAGGCATGGGAGGCCCTGGACCGCGGCGAGGACCCGACCGGCGACGGCCCCCCCGCGGGGCGGCCCTAGGCTCAGCGGGTGACCGCAACCGTGCTCGAGGAGATCCTCGCCGGGGTCGGCGAAGACCTCGCCGCACGCCAGGCCGACACCACGCTCGACGCGCTCAAGCAGGTCGCGGCTCGGCAGCCCGCCGCCCTGGACGGCGCCGCCGCCCTGCGGGGGCCCGGGGTCGCCGTCATCGCCGAGGTCAAGCGCTGCAGCCCGAGCAAGGGTGCCCTGGCCCTCATTGCCGACCCGGCCGGCCTGGCCGCCGACTACGAGGCCGGAGGGGCCAGCGTCATCAGCGTCCTGACCGAGCGGCGGCGGTTCGGCGGCAGCCTCGGTGACCTGGACCTGGTGCGCGCCCGGGTGTCGGTGCCCGTGCTGCGCAAAGACTTCATCGTCTCGAGCTACCAGGTCTGGGAGGCCCGGGCGCACGGCGCCGACCTGGTGCTGCTGATCGTCGCGGCGCTCGAGCAGGAGGCGCTGGTCTCGCTGCTCGAGCGCACCGAGTCGCTCGGGATGACCCCGCTGGTCGAGGTGCACGACGAGGCCGAGCTGGACCGGGCGCTGGCCGCCGGCGCCCGGGTCGTCGGCGTGAACGCCCGGGACCTGCGCACCCTGCAGATCGACCGGTCGGTCTTCGCCCGGCTCGCACCGCACATCCCCGACGGTGTGCTGAAGATTGCCGAGTCCGGCGTCCGCGGCCCGCACGACCTGCTGGCGTACGCCGCCGCGGGTGCGGACGCCGTCCTGGTCGGGGAAGGTGTGGTGGTCGGGGGCGACCCCCGGCACGCCGTCGCGGAGCTGGTGACCGCCGGCGTCCACCCATCGGCGCGCCCGGAGAGTGGAGATCCCTCATGACGCTTCTGCAGGCCCCCGGCGAGCTGCCCGACGCCGCCGGCCACTTCGGACCGTACGGCGGCCGCTACGTCCCCGAGGCGCTGATCGCGGCGCTCGACGAGCTGGCCGCCGCCCACCTCGCGGCCAGCCACGATCCGGTCTTCCAGGCCGAGCTCGACCGGCTGCTCACCACGTACGCCGGCCGCCCCACCCCGCTGACCGACGCCCGCCGGCTGTCCGAGCACGCCGGGGGGGCCCGGATCCTGCTCAAGCGCGAGGACCTCGCGCACACCGGCAGCCACAAGATCAACAACGTCCTGGGTCAGGCGCTGCTGACGCAGCGGATGGGCAAGCGGCGGGTCATCGCCGAAACCGGAGCCGGCCAGCACGGGGTGGCCACCGCCACCGCCTGTGCGCTGTTCGGCTTCGACTGCACCGTCTACATGGGCGAGGCCGACACCCGCCGGCAGGCCTTGAACGTCGCCCGGATGCGGCTGCTCGGCGCCGAGGTGGTGTCGGTGACCAGCGGCACCCGCACCCTGAAGGACGCCATGAACGAGGCGATGCGCGACTGGGTGACCAACGTGGAAACGACCCACTACGCGATCGGCTCGGTGGCCGGCCCGCACCCGTTCCCGGCGATGGTGCGTGACTTCCAGCGGATTATCGGCGTCGAGGCCCGCCAGCAGTGCCTGGACCTGGTCGGCCGGCTGCCCGACGCCCTGGTGGCCTGCGTCGGTGGCGGCAGCAACGCGATGGGGCTGTTCCATGCCTTCATCCCCGACGCCTCGGTCGCGCTGGTCGGCTGCGAGGCCGGCGGCGACGGCGTCGAGACCGGCCGGCACGCCGCGCCGCTGACCGCAGGGCGGCCTGGCGTCCTGCACGGCTCACGTAGCTACCTGATGCAGGACGACGACGGCCAGACGATGGACACCACCTCGATCAGTGCCGGCCTGGACTACCCCGGTGTCGGTCCTGAGCACTCCTGGCTGCGGGACACCGGCCGCGCGACCTACTCCGGCATCTCCGACGCCTGGGCGATGCAGGCCCTGGACAAGCTCGCCAAGAGCGAGGGCATCCTGTGCGCGATCGAGACCGCCCATGCGTTCGCCGGCGCCTGCGACTGGGGCCGCGCGCAGGTCGCTGCTGGCCGCGACGTGCGTGACCTGGTCATCATCATCAATACGTCGGGGCGGGGCGACAAGGATGTCGACACCGCGGCCCGCTGGTTCGGCCTGGTCGAGCCGCCCCCCGCCGCGACGTCGTGAGCCAGCTCGACGACCTGTTCGCCCGCTGCCGCACCGAGCGGCGGGCCGCCCTGATCGGCTACCTGCCGGCGGGCTTCCCGTCCTACGAGGGCGCCGTCGAGGGCCTGCTCGCGATGGTCGAGGGCGGCGTGGACGCGGTCGAGGTCGGGATGCCCTACAGCGACCCGCTGATGGAGGGCCCGGTCATCCAGGCCGCCCACCAGGCGTCGTTGGCCGCCGGCACCCGCACCGCCGACGTGCTGCGGACCGTGTCGGCCGTTGCCGCGACCGGCGTACCCACGTTGGTGATGGGCTACTGGAACCCGGTGCACGCCTACGGTTTCGCCCGCTGGGCCGCCGATCTGAAGGCTGCCGGCGGCTGCGGCGCGATCACCCCGGACCTGATCCCGGAGGAGGCGCCGGAGTGGCTGGCCGCGACCCGCGAGCACGTTCTTGACCCGGTCTTCCTGGTGGCACCGAGCTCGACCGACGAGCGGATCGCCGTCGTCGGCCGGACCAACCGCGGGTTCGTCTACGCCGCGGCCGTGATGGGTGTCACCGGAGCGCGGGCCGAGGTCGGCGGTCGGGCCCGTGAGCTGGTGGCACGGGTGCGGGCGCAGACCGACCTGCCGGTCGCCGTGGGCCTGGGCGTGAGCACCGGGGCGCAGGCCGCGCAGGTCGCGACCTTCGCCGACGGTGTGGTCGTCGGCTCGGCGCTGGTGACCGCCCTGCGCGACCACGGCCCCCGGGCGGTGCAGGCGCTGACCGCCGAGCTCGCCGAAGGGGTCCGCGACTACGTAGGCTGACCGCGTGCTGGCCTTCCTTCCGAGCCCCTCCACGGGAGTGCTGCACCTCGGACCGCTGCCGCTTCGGGCGTACGCGTTCTGCATCATCGCGGGGGTCATCGTGGCCATCGTTCTGGGCAACCGCCGGTTCGTGGCCCGCGGTGGACAGCCCGGCGCGGTCGCGGACCTCGCGACCATCGCAGTCCCGTTCGGCCTGCTCGGCGCCCGGATCTACCACGTCGTCACCTCGCCGGCGCCCTACCTCGATGATCCGATCCGGGCGCTGTACATCTGGCAGGGCGGCCTCGGCATCCCCGGCGGGATCCTTGGCGGCGTGCTCGCCGGCCTGGTGGTCTGCCGTCGTCGCGGGATCAAGCCCGGTGCGCTGGCAGACGCGATCGCCCCGGGTGTCGCGCTCGCGCAGGCCATCGGGCGGTTCGGCAACTGGTTCAACCAGGAGCTGTTCGGTCGTCCGACCACGCTGCCGTGGGGCCTGCGGATCGACCCGATCCACCGGCCGGCCCGCTACGCCGACGTCCAGACCTTCCACCCGACCTTCCTGTACGAGTCGCTCTGGGACGTCGGGGTCGCGTTGGTGGTGCTGTGGGCCGACCGGCGCTGGCGGCTGTCCGGCGGCCGCGCCTTCGCGCTGTACCTCGCGCTGTACGCCGTCGGTCGGGCCTGGATCGAGGCACTGCGGGTCGACGACGCCGCGACGCTGTTCGGGCTGCGGCTCAACGACTACGTGATGGCCGTGGTCCTGGCCGGCTCGGTGGCGTTCCTCGTGGCGCGCCGGGGGCACCGGCGGGAAGGGGTGGAGGCGCCGGTGGCCGGATCCGACGTAGCCTCGACCCCGTGAACGCGTCCGCCGAGAGCTCGCGCACGCTGCCCGAGCAGCACCGTGACCATCGTGACGTGACAGGCGGCTGGCTGCGGCCCGCCGTCTTTGGCGTGATGGACGGCCTGGTCAGCAATACCGCTCTGATCGCCGGTGTGGCGGGAGGTGGCGCTGCGCCGCGTGGCGTCCTGCTGGCGGGGCTGGCGGGGCTGGCTGCCGGGGCGTTCTCGATGGCCACCGGCGAGTACGTCTCGGTCGCCTCGCAGACCGAGCTCACCCGCGCCGAGATCGAGATCGAGAAGGCCGAGCTGCGCCGGGTGCCGGCCGCCGAGCAGGCCGAGCTGGCCGGGATCTTCCGCAGCCGCGGCGTCGACGAAGACACGGCTCGCGAGGTCGCCCGCCAGCTGTCCCTGGATCCCGAGCAGGTCTGGCGGGTGCACGCCCGTGAGGAGCTCGGCGTCGACCCCGACGATCTGCCTTCACCCTGGGTGGCGGCCGGCTCGTCGTTCGCCGCCTTCACGCTAGGGGCGCTGGTGCCCCTGCTGCCCTATCTGCTGGGCGCCACCACGCTGCTGATCACGGTGCTGCTGGCGCTGCTCGCGCTGTTCGGGGCCGGGGCCCTGGTCAGCCGGTTCACCGACCGCAGCGCGCTGTACAGCGGTGGCCGCCAGCTGCTGCTGGGAGCCGTTGCGGCCCTGCTGACCTACGGCGTCGGGAGCCTGGTCGGCGCGTCCGGCCTGTGACCCACGACCGGCAGGATGTCGGTCTTGCGGCGTAGCGGCCTGGCGCTGGCCGCGTGGGGCAGCCGCAGCTCGACGGTCGTCCAGCCCGACTCACTGCGCAGCAGGATCTCCCCGCCGTAGACCTCGACGAGCCGGCGCACGACGTACAGCCCCATGCCCAGGCCTTCGCGGGTCCGGGTCGGCCCGCTGTCGGCCTGGGTGAACGGCTCGAAGAGCCGCCGCGCGGTGTCGCTGTCCAGCGTGGTGCCCTCGTTGCTCACGGTCAGCCAGACGCCAAGGTCGTCACTGCCGCCGGCGACCAGCGGCACCGCCCCCTCAGCCCCGTGCTGCTGGGCGTTGTCAATCAGGTTGGCGAGCACCTGGTGCAGCGCCTGCCGGTCGATGCGGGCGATGGTGCCGGGTTCGACCAGCAGCGACACCTCCGGGCAGTGCGGCCGGGCGGCGCCGGCGAGCATCGCGACCTCGGCCGCCACGCCGTCGACCTCGGCGCTGGCGGTCGGGTCGGTGGCGGTGGCCTGCGCCGCCGTGAGCATGTTCTCCAGCAGCCGGGAGAGCCGCTCCTGCTGATCCAGCACCGCGTGCAGCAGCTGTGCCCGGCTGCCGGCGTCGAGCCGCTCGCCGCGTTTGAGCAGGGTCAGCGCCGCGCCCCGGATCCCGGTCAGTGGCGTTCGGAACTCGTGGCTGACCGTGCCGATCAGGTCGGTCCGGATCTGGTCGGTCTCGGCGAGCCGGGCCTGCACGCTGCTCTGACCGGTTGTGAGCGCATCCCGGAGGTGGTCCTGGTCGGCGCGGGCCGCCTCGCTGGCGTGCCAGAACACCACCAGCACCGCCGACTCGGCCAGCACGAAGCCGGCGTGCAGCAACCCCCAGCCCCACCGGCCCTCGCCCATACCGACCGCGCTGTACTGGACGGCGACGACGAACACTGCCAGCGCGTACGCCGTCCAGTCCTGGTAGAGCGCGATCACCGCAACGACGACGAAGTAGTGGAACTGCAGCTCGACCGCACCGTCGAACAGGTCAACCAGGGCTGAGGAGCACACCAGCAGGGCCAGGGTGGCAGCGCACGAGCGCACCCGGCGGTCGACCGGCAGCATCGCGATCGCGAGCAGTCCGAGGATGGGCAGGGCCTGGAGCACCAGCGCGAGCAGGCTCTGGCCACGCACCAGTGAGACCAGCGCAATGGCCGGCAGGTGGACGATCACCACCAGCACGACGAACCGGTGCCGCCAGGCGAAATCCCCGGGCGCCAGCTCGCGGCCCGCGGGCAGCCGCCACCGGCCGGCGTCGGCGGGCCTGGCGGTCCGCTGCGCGGGGCTCGGGGTCGGGGGCTCCGGCGGCACCCCAGTAGCCTGCGTTACCCGCCGCGCCCGCACCATGGCCTATTGGTGTCATCCGGGGGCCCAGGCCAGGCCCCTGCTCCTGGCGGCTGCGCCACCGCAGGTCGACGTGTAACCTCAGCGACATCTGCGGCAGGGCCAGTGACGTCCCGGGTGAGCAGCCAGTTCGAACGTATGACACCCGAGTGGAAGGCCCCCGCGATGAGTTACCCCGCCGTCCCCACCCCCGCACAGGGCCTCTACGACCCTGCCCAGGAGCACGACGCGTGCGGCGTGGCGTTCGTCGTCGACATCGCGGGCCGGGCCAGCCACGACATCGTCGAGCAGGGCCTGACCGCGCTGCGCAACATGGAGCACCGAGGCGCCTCCGGGCAGGAGCCGGACAGCGGCGACGGCGCCGGCATCCTGGTCCAGGTCCCCGACGCCCTCTACCGCGCGGTCGCGCCCGCGCCGCTGCCCGAGCTCGGCCACTACGCGGTGGGGACGGCCTTCCTTCCGACGGCTCCGCGGGCCGCCGCCGATGCCCAGGTGGACTTCGAGCGGATCGCCGGCGAGGAGGGCCTGGCGGTGCGCTGCTGGCGCGACCTGCCGGTCGACCCGGTCGGCGCTGGCGTCGGCGTCACCGCCGCCTCGGTGATGCCGGTGTTCCGCCAGGTGTTCCTGGTTGCCGGTGACGCCCCGCTCACGCCGTACGCGCTCGAGCGCCGGGCTTACGTCGTACGCAAGCGCGCCGAGCGCGAGGCCGGGCTGTACTTCCCGTCGCTGTCGGCCCGCACCGTCGTCTACAAGGGGATGCTGACCACCGGCCAGCTGCAGCCGTTCTTCCCCGACCTGTCCGACCCGCGCTTCGTCAGCGCGCTGGCGCTGGTGCACAGCCGCTTCTCCACCAACACGTTCCCCAGCTGGCCGCTGGCCCACCCCTACCGCTACATCGCGCACAACGGCGAGATCAACACCGTGCGGGGCAACCGCAACTGGATGCGGGCCCGCGAGGCGCTGCTGCGCGGCCCGGCCGACCTGCCGGGCGACCTGCAGCGGCTGTTCCCGATCTGCACGCCCGGCGCCTCGGACAGCGCGAGCTTCGACGAGGTGCTCGAGCTGCTGCACATGGCCGGCCGCTCGCTGCCGCACGCCGTGCTGATGATGGTGCCCGAGGCGTGGGAGAACGCCACGGCGATGGACCCGGCCAGGCGGGCGTTCTATGAGTTCCACTCCGCGCTCATGGAGCCCTGGGACGGCCCGGCCTGCGTGACATTCACCGACGGGACATTGATCGGCGCTGTCCTTGACCGCAACGGCCTGCGCCCGGCCCGATGGTGGGAGACCGCGGACGGCCGGATCGTGCTGGCCAGCGAGGTCGGCGTCCTGGACATCCCCGCCGACCAGATCGTCCGCAGGGGCCGGCTGCAGCCCGGCAAGATGTTCCTCGTCGACACCGCGGCAGGTCGGGTGGTCGACGACGAACAGGTCAAGGCGTCGCTGGCCGCCGAGCAGCCGTACGCCGCCTGGCTGCACGCCGGTATCACCCGGTTGGCCGACCTGCCCGAGCGCGAGCACCACCGCAGCTCGCACACGAGCGTGCTGCGCCGCCAGCAGACCTTCGGCTACACCGAGGAGGAGATCCGCGTCCTGCTGCGCCCGATGGCCGGCACCGGCCTGGAGCCGATCGGCTCGATGGGCACCGACACGCCCGTGGCGGTGCTGTCCGAGCGCCCGCGGATGCTCTTCGACTACTTCAGCCAGCTGTTCGCCCAGGTCACCAACCCACCGCTGGATGCCATCCGGGAGGAGCTGGTGACCAGCCTGTCCGGGACGATCGGACCGGAGCAGAACCTGCTGGAGCCCGGCGCCGCGAGCTGCCGGCAGGTGGTCCTGCCGTTCCCGGTCCTCGACAACGACCAGCTGGCCAAGATCGTGCACATCAATGCCGACGGTGACCGGCCGGGGCTGGCCGCGGTCAAGGTGGCCGGGCTGTACCCGGTCAACGGTGGCGGTGAGGCGCTGCGCGACGCGCTCGACCGGGTGCGCCGTGAGGTGTCCGTCGCCATCGCCGCCGGGGCCCGGATCATCGTGCTGTCCGACCGTGACTCGACCGGGCACATGGCGCCGATCCCGTCGCTGCTGCTCACCTCGGCGGTGCACCACCACCTGATCCGCGAGAAGACCCGCACCCGGGTCGGTCTGGTCGTCGAGGCGGGTGACGCCCGCGAGGTCCACCACGTCGCGCTGCTCGTCGGCTTCGGCGCCGCTGCCGTCAACCCCTACCTCGCCTTCGAGACGATCGAGGACCTGGTCGTGCGCGGTGAGCTGCCGGGCGTCGCCCTGGACACGGCGCTGCGGCACTACGTCAAGGCGCTGGGCAAGGGCGTGCTGAAGGTAATGAGCAAGATGGGTATCAGTACGATTGCGTCCTACACCGGCGCGCAGGTCTTCGAGGCGCTCGGGCTCTCCCAGGAGCTGGTCGACGAGTACTTCACCGGCACCACCAGCCGGCTCGGAGGCATCGGTCTGGAGGTCATTGCCGAGGAGACCGCCGCGCGGCACCGCCGCGCCTACCCGGTCAATGCTGCCGAGCGCGCCCACCGGGGCCTGGAGATCGGCGGGGAGTACCAGTGGCGCCGCGAGGGCGAGGTGCACCTGTTCAACCCGGAGACCGTCTTCGCCCTGCAGCACTCGACCCGGGCCCAGAAGTACGACCTGTTCCAGGACTACACCGCCAAGGTCGACGCGCTGTCCGCGAAGGCCGGCACGCTGCGCGGGCTGTTCACCATGCGCGAGGGTCTGCGTCCGGCCATCTCGATCGACGAGGTCGAGCCGGTCAGCGAGATCGTGAAGCGGTTCAACACCGGTGCCATGTCGCTGGGCTCCATCTCGCCCGAGGCCCACGAGACGCTCGCGGTGGCGATGAACCAGCTCGGCGCGCGGTCCAACACCGGTGAGGGCGGCGAGGACCCGGAGCGGCTCTACGACCCGGCGCGGCGCAGTGCGATCAAGCAGGTCGCCAGCGGCCGCTTCGGGGTGACGAGCGAGTACCTCGTCAATGCGACCGACATCCAGATCAAGATGGCGCAGGGCGCGAAGCCCGGCGAGGGCGGCCAGCTGCCGGGGCCGAAGGTCAACCCGTACATCGCCAGGACGCGCTACTCCACGCCGGGTGTCGGGCTGATCAGCCCGCCGCCACACCATGACATCTACTCCATCGAAGACCTCGCCCAGCTGATCCACGACCTGAAGAACGCCAACTCCGGGGCGCGGGTGCACGTCAAGCTCGTCGCCGAGGTCGGCATCGGCACGGTCGCGGCGGGGGTGTCGAAGGCGCACGCCGACGTCGTGCTGGTCTCCGGTCATGACGGCGGCACCGGCGCCTCGCCGCTGACCTCGCTCAAGCACGCCGGCAGCCCGTGGGAGCTCGGCCTGGCCGAGACGCAGCAGACCCTGCTGATGAACGGGCTGCGCGACCGCATCACCGTCCAGGTCGACGGCCAGCTCAAGACCGGTCGCGACGTCGTCATCGCGGCACTGCTCGGTGCCGAGGAGTACGGCTTCGCGACCGCCCCGCTCGTCGTCAGCGGCTGCATCATGATGCGGGTCTGCCACCTGGACACCTGCCCGGTCGGGGTCGCCACCCAGCGTCCGGAGCTACGCAAGAACTTCTCCGGCAAGGCCGAGTACCTCGTCACCTTCTTCCAGTACATCGCGCAGGAGGTCCGCGAGCACCTGGCCCGGCTGGGCTTTAGGACCGTCGAGGAGGCGATCGGCCACGCCGAGGTGCTGGACACGCGTACCGCCGTCGAGCACTGGAAGGCCGCGGGGCTGGACCTGACGCCGATCCTGCACGTGCCCGACCTGCCGGTCGGCACGTCGCTGACCCGCACGCAGGCCCAGGACCACGGGCTGCAGCACGCGCTGGACAACACGCTGCTGCAGCTGTGCGAGGGGGCACTGGCCAACGGCACGCCCGTCCGGATCGAGCTGCCGGTCCGCAACGTCAACCGCACCGTCGGCACGATGCTCGGCGCGGAGCTCACCCGCCGGTACGGGGGTCGCGGGCTGCCTGAGGGCACGATCGACCTGACGTTCCACGGCAGTGCCGGGCAGTCGTTCGGGGCGTTCCTGCCACGCGGCATCACGCTGCACCTGGAGGGTGACGCCAACGACTACGTCGGCAAGGGCCTGTCCGGCGGCACGGTCACCGTCCGCCCGCATCGCGACGCGAAGATCGTCAACAGCGACGACGTGATCGCCGGCAACGTCCTGGCCTACGGCGCTACCGGCGGCAAGCTGTTCGTCCGCGGCGTGGTGGGGGAGCGGTTCTGCGTACGCAACTCCGGCGCGACCGCCGTGGTGGAGGGCGTCGGCGACCACGCCCTGGAGTACATGACCGGTGGCCGGGTCGCCATCCTCGGCCCGACCGGGCGCAATGTCGCTGCCGGGATGAGCGGCGGGACGGCGTACGTGCTGGACCTGGACGTCGCCAAGGTCAACCACGACCTGGTCGACCTCGAGCCGCTCGACCAGGGGGACCGGGAGACGCTGCGCCAGATGCTCGCCGAGCACGCCACCGAGACCGGCTCGCCGCTGGCGCAGGCGCTGGTGGACAGCGCCGGGCTCACGAGCGAGTGGGCGGCACGGTTCACCAAGGTCATGCCGCGCGACTACAAGCGCGTGCTGGCGGCCATGGAACGGGCCCGCGAGAGCGGCACCGACGTCGACGCGGCCGTGATGGCTGCGGCCAAGGTCTGAGGAGCGCGACATGGCAGACCCCACCGGATTTCTGAAGAACGACCGCCACACACCCACCCGCCGCCCGGTCGATGTCCGCATCCGGGACTGGCGCGAGGTCTACGAGCCGTTCCCGGCGGTGGCCGTGCACGACCAGGCGTCGCGCTGCATGGACTGCGGGATCCCGTTCTGTCACCAGGGCTGCCCGCTCGGAAACCTGATCCCGGAGTGGAACGATCAGACGTACCGCGGCGCTACCGACGAGGCGATCGCCGCCCTCGAGGCGACCAACAAC